>Ga0114978_10004071_pt1 | contig 11887 bp, 10 predicted proteins | sample S_140212_EF_Meta_FD_87027 | JGI IMG/M metagenome (GOLD analysis project Ga0114978, IMG submission 87027) | Freshwater microbial communities from Lake Simoncouche, Canada to study carbon cycling - S_140212_EF_MetaG | ecosystem: Environmental > Aquatic > Freshwater > Lake | place: Lake...
AGGATCGGCCACGAGGTCGTAGAGTTCGAGCTGGCCATCGTTTTTGCGGGTGGGGCGGCGCAGTTTCCACGGGCCTTCGCGAATGAATGAATCGCTGCCGGGTGCGCTCGTTTTCCAGAGCAAGGGTTTGGTGCGCACGTGCGGGGCCTGACCGAGCCACGCCGCAGAAGCGTCTTCGCCTGCGAAGTCACTGGCGTTGATTTTCACGCCCGTGATCGCGCAGAGCGTCGGCAGCCAGTCCACGCCGCTGATGACCGACTGCTCGTCGGTGCGGCGGGCGGGCACGTGACCGGGCCAGCGCACGATCCACGGCACATTCATGCCGCCTTCCCAGTGCGTGTGTTTGCCGCCGCGCTGGGAGCCATTGCTGCCCATCTGGTTGAAGCGAAGTCCGCCGTTGCCAGCCTTCGTCATATCCGCGCCTTGGTCGCTATTGAAAACGACGATTGTGTTGTCGCGTAGTCCGAGTTGATCAAGCCGCTGCAAAATGCGGCCCACGCTGTCGTCGAGTGATTCGATATCGGCCAGGTAGCGCCGCATGCCGTCGTCCACGTTACCGCCGCCTTTGCGCACGTCGGTAAACTTAGCGCGCATCTGCTCTGGAAAGTCCGCGTCGTTGACCTTCAGGTCAGCCCAGCGTTTCACCAGCGCGTCTCCCGGATTTACCGGATGGTGGGGAACATGCCCCCACACGTTGACGTAGAACGGTCCGTGCTGATTTTTCTCAATGAACGTGATCGCTGCGTCGTAGATGTGCGCATCGCGTCCGCGTTCATCCGCCGGCTTCTTTCTCTTTCCCTCGGGTGTTTCCTCCTCGTCGCTGCCGATGACATCGATGCCGTAGGTGCCAGGCTTCTGGTTCGGACCGATGTGCCATTTACCAAAGTGCCCTGTGACGTAGCCCTGCTTTTTCAGTAATTCGGTGAGGGTAACCCGATCGGCGAAGCCTCCGTTTGCAGGGTAAGTCGGATACGTCGCGGGGAACTTCGAAGTCATCAAACCCGTGCGCGCGGGGCAGCAGGTGGCGCCGGTGGCGTGGTATTGCATGAAGCGCGTGCCGTCGCGCGCGAGGGAGTCGATCTGGGGCGTTCGGGCATACGGATGCCCATAGCAACGCAGGTCTCCGCGGCCGAGGTCGTCGGCCAGCAGGAACACGATGTTGGGCTGGGCTGTCGGTGCGGCGGCGTGGAGCGCGGCCGGAATAGCGAGTAGGGCGAAAGCGAGGGTAAAGCAGGCGGAGAGTTTGATCACGGAATCAGGTCGGATTGATTTCTTTGAGGCTTTCGGGTGGAGGCGGCTGATAGGAAACTGGATTTTCAGGGGGATTGGATCCGGGAGTGGGGGCGGGCGCCCCGCTGCGGGCCTCGGGTGATTGGTCGGCCGCGTTTACTTCGTCTGTTCCTGCAGGAACTCGACCAGCTCCAGGCAGGCGAAGAAGGCGGGGTCGACCTTGTGGCCTATGCCGGGGACGATCTTGACCGTGAACTTACCCCCGAGGGCTTCGTAACGTTCCCTAAGAAGGAGGGTGTTGTCGTTGTGTGGGACGACGACGTCGGTGTCACCGTGCACGGCGAACATCGGGACCTTGGCGGCGGCGAGGCCGGCGAGATTGTCGGGTGGATTGAACTCCGTAAGCCGGAAGGTGAGTTCGGATTCGGTCATGTCGAAATCGGCGAGCGTCTGCACCTTGGAATTCTTGAGGGGCCAGCTGGCGAGGTTGCAGACCGGGTAAATGCCGATCCAAGCCTTCACCTTGTCGGGATTCCGGAAGGCCCACGTGAGCGTCATCATGCCGCCGCGGCTCTGGCCGAGGAGGATCGGCTTGGGCGAGTAGCCGCGCTTCACCATCTCTTCGTAGAAGCGCGTGAACTGAGCCACGCTTCCCGGGGCGCCGCGGACTTCGCCGAGGTCGTAGCCTGCGATGGCGATGCCCGCCTGCTGGCAAGTGTCGGCGTAGAGCTTGTGCTGGACGATGGAGACGCCGCCTTTGAGCGCGGGCGCATACCAGAGCCAAGGTTTCCCCGTCGCCGGCTGCGTCGCCGGATGGATCACGGCCTTACGCCCGTCGACCACGAAGGTTTCAACGGCGAAGAGCGGGGTGCCGAGAAGTAAAAGGAGAAGCTGCGCAGCGAGACGGCAGAGGGGCATTCGTAAGGTTAGGGCGATTTACCCGAGGTTTCCGAACATAATCCGGTGCGTGCTGCTGCCGACTTGCGCCGTCACCGCGAGGACTTGCAGCGCAGCCACGCGCGGCTCGGTGCGCTGGTGCTGCCGGTAGAATCGGCCTTGAAAACGATCCCATCTTGAAGTTTTTGCGGATGCGAACGCCGTGGAGCCAACCGGCCACACGTCAAGAGGTGATTCCGTTCCGATTTTCGAACTGACTGACGGCAAACTCTGTCTGCTTCATACAAAGCTTGCCACGTCAACTGGCAACCTAGCTTCGACCAAATCGCAACTATCACACTGTGTGGTAGTAAATTGGGGCGGCCAACGGGACTCGAACCCGCGACCCCAGGATTCACAATCCTGTGCTCTAACCAACTGAGCTATGACCGCCGTAAAATGAGGAGCGCGAAAGTTCGCGGGGCGCTCCTTGAGTGTCAATCCCTTCTTCCCTCGTTTGCGTTGCTCCATTACCGGTGCGTTGCAGGCCACCAGTGGCCATGTCGCGGTTCTATTGCTGTCATCGTGGCTCTCGCCAAATCCAAGCCTGTGGAATAAAGAGAACCTCCGTGTCCCGTAGTCCTGTCGCCGGTCTCACGCTCCGCGACTCGCCGGCACCCGGCCCAGCACGCCCTCCTGCATCCTCGTAGCTGAGAGGGAAGAAAACCCTTGTCGCTCCGCCCCGCGCTCCAACTTAACCTTGCCCTCGATCACCTGCTCTCATGACCAAGCTCCCCACTCGGGGTGGCTGCATTTGACCCAGCCAGGGACAACGACAGGCGTGGCTTCGCGCTAGATCAATCGAACTCCGTCTTCACCGTCATCACCGTCGTCGCCAGCGGGACCATTCTGCAGTGAAGTGCACCTGTGCTACACGCCCCAGCCGGGCCGGTAGTCGTAGCCGGGGCCGATGAATTGGTTGGCGGAGGCTAAGTTGGTCACGCGGCCCCCGGCGCAATCCCATTCGAGGCGCGCGCGGGCACGCATCGCGGCGACGCCGAGGAGCGCGGTCTCGACGAGCGGTGCGGCGATCGCGAAATCGGAGCCACAGCGCTTGCTTGCGCGGATCGCCTCGGCCCATTCGACGTGCGGTCCGCCGGCGACCCGTGGGATCGTCTTCGGCGGGAGATTACCGGCGAGATCATGCATCCGCGTTTCGGGAAGGAGGCGCGCGCTGGAGCTGTGCGATGCCACCCACATCATGCCTTTGTCACCGTAGAAAATGCTGCCGCCGTCCGGGCGAAACGTGAACCCCTCCACCGGTTGCGGCGGTGAGATTGCGCCGTCGAACCACTTCAGCGTCACCGGGCCGCGGGCACCGCGCGCAGCGAAACGATATTCGAGCGTGCTGAGCGCGGGAAACGTGGCGGGCTTCGGTTCCGTCGAGGCCGGTTCGACCGAGATCGGGGCTTCGAGGTCGAGCGCATAGAACGCGGCGTCCATTTGGTGGCTGGCCCAGTCGCCCAGCCGGCCCGTGCCGTAGTCCACGCAGCCGCGCCACGATTGGTGGCTGCGCAGCCGGCGGTAGGGCCGCTCCGGCGAAACGCCCTGCCAGAGGTCGTAGCGGAGCGTGGCGGGCGGAGTTTCCTCGGGACCGCCGCCTTTCGGCCAGTCGTGCGAGTAGAAGGCGGGCGTGCCGCCGTTGGTCCAGGCGTGGACGGTGTGGACGCGACCGAGCAGACCGGCCTGCACCCACTCGCGGGCGAGCCGGATACCTTCGCCGGTGCGCCCCTGGTTGCCCATTTGCGTGATGACGCCCGCTTTGGCCGCAGCGTCGCGCAGCGCGCGCACCTCGGTGATGCAGCGGCAGAGCGGCTTTTCGATGAAGACATGTTTCCCCAGCCGGATCGCCGCCATTGCGATCGGAAAATGCATGAAATCGGGCACACACACGACCACCGCATCGATCTGATCCGCCATCTGCTCGAACAACAGGCGGTAGTCGTGAAACCACTTCGCCTGGGGAAAGCGCGCGAGCGACGGCGCGGTGGTCTTGTCCGCGGCGACCGCGTCGCGGCCGCGCGCGAAATCGACGTCGCAGAAAGCCACGATTTCCTCGCGGTCTAGGGCGGTGAGTCCGGCTTTTCCACGCTGGCCCACGCCGATGAGCGCCAGTCGCAAGCGAGCGTTCGCGGCGGTGCTCGCGGCGGCACGTGAAATCACGCGTGAGAAAGCCAGCGCGCCGGTGGTAAGCGCGGAGTTTTTCAGAAACACACGACGCGAGGAGGCGACGGGGAGCGGGGTGGGGGTAGTCATAGGGCGAAGGGCAGCGGTGGCGTGAGGGACGAATGGCGGCGGTTTTTGTTTTCTATCGGGGGCGCAAAATCGCGAAACACCGGCGCAGGCTGGTCACACGCTCCGCACGCGGAGATTGCGGTAACGCACGAAGCCTGCGTTGCCCGCGCCGCCATGAACCTGCAGGCCGACGTGCCCGCGGACCGGATGTTGCGAGACCGGCTCGGTGAAGGTGAGAATCTGCACGCCGTTGATCCACGTCGTAATCGTGGGCGGATCGCCGACGATGCGGACGCGCACTTCGTTCCACTGGCCGACGCGCCAGAAAAACGGCCACGCCTCGGGCACAACCGGGCAGGGCTGGGCGTGAGGGTTCAGCGTGATAATCTCGGGCTTCGCGCCAAAGGTGAAATTGCGCTCGCCGCGCCGCTTCCAAATCTGTTCGCCGAGGATGCCGCCGATCGTGCCGGCCGGGTGGTAGTCGATGAGACACTGGTAGCCGCGTCCCTCCTCGGTGCAGCGGAGGAAGATGCCGCTGTCAGGCCCGAAGTCGTTGTTGGTTTCGACCGAAATTTCGACGTCGCCATACTGGGCCTCGGTGAAAAGCAGGCCGCCGTTGTTCGGTGTGTCCTGGCTCCCGACGATCGCGCCGCCCTCGACGACCCAGCGCCCAGCAGTCTTGTTGGCGCTCGCGCGGCTGTGTGGACTTTTTGGCGCCGGTCTCCAGCCAGCGAGCGATTGGCCGTCGAAGATCGGGGTCCAACTGCTCGTGGCCGCGCCGGCGGCCGCAGCGCGGACCAAAGTGGCCGGCACCACGGCGGCGAGCGCGCCCAGGGCGAGGAGTTCGCGGCGCGTGAGATCGGTGGGCCGGGCGAGGTCGTGATTGGCGGGGTGGTTCATGGCGGGGGTGAAGAAAAAAAGCCTGCGTCAGTCGGGCAGCTCCCGGCCCTTGGTCTCTGGCAGAAACCAGAGGATCACGAGCCCGAACAGGAAAAATCCGGCGAGCAGGGAAATCGCGACGGGCAGTGCGAAGGCCGCTTTCATCCACGCCGACAGCCAGATGAGCACGGGCGCAGCGAGAATGCGTCCAGTATTAAAACAAAAGCCCGCGCCCGTTGCGCGGAGGTGCGTGGGAAACAACTCGGGGAAATATACCGCGTAGCCTGCATGGAAGCCTTGCGCGAAAAATCCGAACACCGGTAGCAGGCAGAGCAGCACCGCGTAGCTCGCGAAATAACCCGGCAGCCAGCAGACCGCCAGCGTCGTCACCAGCGCGGCGGCGTGCATCACGGCAAAGGTCCGCCGCCGCCCAAAACGCGTCATCAACGGCCCCATGGCGAGCATGCCGAGCCCCGCCCCAGTCGTTTGCACGAAGCCAAACGCGACCTTCGCACGGCTCGAAATCTCCGTCGTCGGAGTGCCGAGCCGCTGGAGAAGGTCCTCCGCGAGATTTTGCCCGGCGATGACGACGCCCCAAAATGTCGCGAGCCCCGCCATTGCGAGCAGCGCCCCGAAAACGGCGCGGGCACGCCACCGCGAATCGCCAAGCAGTTCGCGGAAACTCCCCAGCCGCTCGGCGCGCGTGGCCCGGGCCTCCCGCCATGAGTCCGGCTCCTTGATGCTCGTGCGCACCCACAGCACGAGCAGCGCGGGCACGACGCCCACCAGATAGGCCGTGCGCCAGGCGCTGCCGACCCAGAGCCCGACGCTCGCCGCTAGCCAGAGCCCAACCACGCTGGTCGCGTGAAAAATCCCGCCTGCATGCTCCCGCGCGTTCTTGGGGAACACTTCCGCAACCAGCGCGGCACCCACCGCCCATTCGCCACCCACACCCATCGCCACCAGGAAACGCAGTGCGCCGACTTGCCACAGCTCGTGCGAAAACGCGGTGAGGCCGGAAAAGACACTGTAGAAGAGAATCGTCACCGCCATTACCGGCATCCGACCCCACCGATCCGCGAGCGAGCTGAACAGCCACCCGCCGATCGTACCGCCGGCGAGGAAAATCCCCAGAAAGCGCTCGCCCCACGCTTTGCTTAGCGCAACGACGTCTGCGGGCGCGAGGGTCGGGTCTGCCGTGCGCAACAAATCCGGCAGCATATCCCCGCGCGTAATGTTGTAGAGCTGCCCCTCGAACGCATCGAATACCCACCCGAGCGACGCAATGAGGAGGACGAGCCATTGGTAACGAGTGACGCCGTGATACCAGGGCTGAACCGCGGAAGTCTCGGTTGCACGAGAAGGAGGCGTCGATTGAGACATGGTAGGTGTACGCGCCGAGAATTACACGCGTAGCAAATCACCGACGGCGAGGGCCCGGTTCTGGCGAATCGATTCCTCGGCGAGCAGACAAAGTCCGGTCGACCACAGACCGTCTTCACCCGTCGCGGCGGGCGAAGCCTGACCGCGAACCATCTTTACGCAGCGTGCAATCTCCTCGCGTAACTCGAAGACTTCGCCGCTCTGTTTCTTCAGTGCGAACTCCGTGAGTTTTTCGCCATCGAATACTTTTAGAAAACACGTCGGTTCGAGCGTGCGGTCGAGGGCGCCGCTCCAGCCGGCCCACACTGCGCCCTTCGTGCCCGAGACTTTCACAGTTTGGTGATGTTCAAAGGCCGCGAGGGTCTGGGAGACGACGGCATACGCGCCGTTGGCATAGCGGAACATGGCCGAGAAGTTGTCGTAAAGGGCGGGCCGCGCGGGATCGCGCGAATTGCCGTAGGCGTGTAATTCGATCGGATTGCCCGCGCTCTCGAGATACCAGCGCGCGAGGTCAAAGAAATGGATCGGCTCCTCCAGCACCCAACTGCCTACGCGCTGCGCGTCGTAACGCCAGCCGGACGCGCCGAGTCGGTAGGGTTTGCGGAGCAATTCGACCAGCACGTATTGCGGGGCACCGATCACGCCGCTCTCGATGATCCGCTTTATCTCGCCCCATTGGGACGAGAGGCGGAATTCGTGGCCGATGGCAAACTGCACGCCCCGTTCTCGGGCGCGTTTCACCATTTCCCGGCAGTCCTCGATTTTCAGTGCCATCGGCTTCTCCAATAACAAGTGGCAACCGGCATCGAAGACGGCGTAGGCGATTTCGGCATGCGTGTGGCTAGGGGTAACAACGTCGACCAAGTCGAGCTTGGTCTGTGCGAGCATCTGCCGGTAATCGGCGAAAATCTGCGCGCTGGGGTGCGCCTTGGCTGCCGCCGCGCGCGACCCTTCCGACGGAGCGACGATCGCGACGAGTTGGGCATCGGGGTTACTGGCAATCGACTGCGCGTGGTGGGCACCCCAGGCGCCGTAACCGACGAGTGCGAAACGAACGGGAGGAAGTGACATGAGGTGAAGAAGGGGACTATTACTGCCGCGGGGCAGTCGTCAACGGCGTGACGGGATTACTGATACGACGCTGTTGGACTTCGTTGAGGCGGCACGTGGGCAAACGCGGCAGGATATGTTTAGCGAACAGGTCGCACTCCTCCTCGTGGGGATAACCGCTGAAAATAAAGGCGCGGATGCCCATATCCATGTAGCGCTCCAGCTTCGCGAGTACTTGGTCAGGATCACCGACCAGCGCGCTGCCGCAACCGCTGCGGGCGAGTCCTACGCCCGACCATAGGTGAGGCTCAATGAAGAGATCGGAGTCGGCCTTCGTGCGCAGTTCGTCCTGCCGACGGACCCCAGCGCTTTGACTGTCCTGCGAACGTTCCCGGATCGCCTGCCCTTTGCTCAAGTCGAGCTTGGAGATGAGCCGTTTGGCGGCATCACGGGCCTCAGCTTCAGTTTCACGCACGATCACATGGATGCGCAACCCGTAGTCGATCACGCGACCATGCTGGGCCGCGAGCGCGCTCATGCCCTTCATCGTGGCGGCGAGGCGTTCCTCCGTTTCAGGCCACATTAGAAAGACGTCGCAGTGTTTTGCGCACAGCTCCTGGGCCGCAGGCGAAATGCCGCCGAAGTAGAGAAGCGGGCCGCCGTTCTGCTGGTAGGGCTTCGCTGGTTCGCAGCTTGCGAGGTCAAAATTATAGAAGCGTCCGCGCCACTGCAGCGGCCCGTCCGTGCTCCACAGTTTCTGTAAAATCTGGATGATCTCGCCGCTTCGCGCGTAACGGTCCTCGTTGGACTCCTTCAGACCGGGCAGATCGGAAGAGATAATGTTGATCGCCAGCCGCCCTTGCGAGAGGTGGTCGACGGTCGAGATCGCGCGAGCGAGCATGGGCGGCCATACTTCGCCCATGCGCAGCGCTACCAACTGCATGATCTGCTTTGTCTGCGGGGCGAGCGCGGCCGCAAAGGCCATCGGGTCCTGGCCGGCAATCCAGCCAGACGGCAGAAGGATGTTCTGATAGCCGAGCGCATCAGCGCGGCGGACGATGTCACCGCAATGCTCATAACTGCTGCGCAGCCCGCCGTCGGGCACGCCGAGAAATTCATAGTCGTCGCTACACAGCGCCGAGAACCACGCGACTTCGACTTGCCGGGCGACTGTCCGGATGGCTGGGCGAGCGGGAACCGGGGGAGCGGCAAGGATGTGGGGTGGTGCGCTCATGGAATGTTTCTGCCCTGCGCGGCTTCCCAAAGCGCATACCACTGCTCGCGTGCAAGCACGAGACGGGCACCGCCAGCGGCGTCTCGGATGCGGGAGGGCTGATTGGTGCCGATAACGACCTGCGGACGACTCGGCAGCATCGTGACCCAGGCGAGGGCCACCTGCTCTGCGCTCACGCCGAGGTCGGCACTCACGCGCGCGAGGGCGGTGCGCGTTCGCGCGGAAGCCTCGTCATGACCGGACAGGAGCCGACCGCCGCCGAGCGGCGACCAGGCCATCGGGTGAACGCCGGCCGCCTGGCACTGGTCCAACGTGCCATCGTAGATCGCGTCCATGCGTAAAAGAGAAACCTCGACCTGGTTCGTGATCGGAACGCGGCCGAGAAAATGGGCCAGCAGCGCAAATTGGTGGGTGGTGTAATTAGAGACCCCCACGCTGCGGACTTTTCCGGCCTGGACCACGCGCTGGAGCCCGCGTGCGGTTTCCTCGGCGCTGGTCAGCCAGTCTGGCCGGTGGATCAGCAGCACATCGATCCGGTCGGTGTTGAGTTCGCGTAACGAGCGATCGACGCACCGCTCAATCGCGGGCCCAGTGGCGTCATAGTTGCGGGCGTGCACCCCGGGACGATGGGCACAGGGGACGTTGATGCCGCACTTCGTGACGATCTCCATGCGGTCGCGCAGCTGAGGGGCCTCTCGGAGCATACGACCGAAGAGGCCTTCGCAGGTGTACAGCCCGTAGATGTCGGCGTGGTCCATTGTGGTCACGCCGACTTCAAGGCACGTTTCGATTTTTTCGCGCACGCGTGCGGTGGAGGTGCCGGCCGGATCGTCGGCGAGCCGCCACAGACCGTAGGCGAGGGCGGAGACCTCTGGTCCCGACGGGGAGAGTTTGAAGCGAGGGGTCATGGGAGAAAGACAGGTCACACGGTCGGATTTTCCCTGGACCAGTGCGAGGAGAGGTGCGCGACATCGCGGGAGAGATCGGCAAGGTGCGAAGCGGTCTCGCTGTCCGCGGTCAGCGTCCCATCGGCCGCGAAGTGTGCCGGGGTTACGACTCCGAAGCGCGGCACGATCATGCAGCGGTGATCGACCCTCAGTGCGTGCGCCAGCGAGCGCGGCACGAGAGCGGAGCGGTTGGTGCCGCCGCTGGCCACCAGACCGACGACGTTACCTTTCCAGCCCTCGTTCGTTACCTCTGCGAAGCTCTTGGGCGCGGCGTTGGCTTGGTGGTTGTAAACGGGGAAACAAAGGGTGGTGGCTGCGGCCGACCTCACCTGCGCCGTCGCCGCAAGGACGCTGGAATTCAGAAAGCAGACGCTGCCGTCGCGCAACGGCAACGGTGACGCGGAGAAGTCCAGCCGTTCGGCCTCGATTCCCTGCGCGGCGCAGGCTGCACCCAAGGCCTGCGCGATGCGGGCTGTCCTCTTGCCCGGACGAAGAGCAGTGGCGACAATCAGGAAGAACATGCGGAGGGGTGTGCCGAATTTGTCGGAGTATTAGTGCGAATTCGAAATAAATGACTTTACGGTTGCTGATGAGTCGAGTAAATTCAGTGCATGCGAATGAGCCCCGCGATTCAGCATGATCTGCTTGGTGCGGCGGTGCTGCATCTGCGCAGCGGCCGCGCCGCTTCGCGCAGCACGCTCGCGGTGGCTTTGGGTTTGGCGCCATCGACCGTCGGGCTCTACGTTGACCAGCTGATTGCGGACGGCTACGTTGACGAATCAGGTTTGGAGCAGGGCCCCTTGGGGCGGCCGAAACGCCGACTCGCGACCCAGCGCACCGCAGGTTGGTTTGCCGGGGTAGAATTCAATGCCGAGCGCGTGCAGGCCGTCTCTGTGGATTTTTCCGGCCAGCGCGTCGCAGCGCTTTCGAAATGGCTGCCCGACGATGCGGACACGCGCACGGTCCTGCACGCCATCAAGACGCTTTTAGCCGGGCTGGAAAAAAACGCTCAGGGGCCGTTGCTTGCGATCGGCGCGGGTGCGCCCGGGGTGGTCGATCCGCGGGCTGGCGTTGGCGCGCACTACGCGTTCATTGCTGATTGGCGCAACGTCCCGCTGGCGGAGTCGCTGCGCGAACGGTTCGAAGTGCCGGTCACGGTGGAGAACAATTTGCGCGTGATCGCCTTGGCGGAGCGATGGTTCGGTGGTGGCCGCGATCTCGACGACTACGTGGTGCTCGGTCCGCGTAGCGGTTTTGGCGTGGCGATCGTCCACGGCGGTCAACTGATGCGCGGGGTTCATTTCGCCGCCGGCGAAATGGGCCGCTGGCCTTGGGCGATGGGCGAGGGACGGCCTGCCGGCGAGCTTCACGACGCGCTGTCCGCCCCGGCGGTTTGGCGAAAGCTCGCGGGCGCCACACCGCGCGCGCGCTTGCCCGAGGACCTGCGGGTGGCCTTGGTCAAATTTACGGATGCGACCGGAACGGCGTGGGACGAAATCATCAGCGACTACGCCAAGGCGATTGGTTGCCTGCAACTGCTCTTCGATACCGAGTGTTTTTTCCTGCACGGTCCCGTGACGAGCCTGGGCGAACGTTTTTGCGCGGAGGTCGTCGCGGCCGTGCGAGCGACGATGCCGGCCCTAGCGGAGTCGCCTTTGCGCATCGTGCCTTCTGCCCTGGGGGACGATGCGGGCGCGCTCGGTGCAGCCAGCCTCGCGATGGAGTCGTGGGTGCCGGCGTTTGCGCAATTAGCGGCCCCGTCATGAAACACATCGCGATCATTGGCGGCGGACTCAGCGGCACGATGACCGCCGTCAATCTCGCGCGGTTGAGCGAGGTCCCTCTGCGTGTCACCGTCGTCAACCACGGATATTCCCAAGGACGCGGCGTCGCCGGAAAGCATTATCTTGTTGGGCACCGGGCTCACGACGGCTGATGCGATCTTCCCGATCAGCAGGCCCCACGCTGCGTCCGAATTTGATCTGTTCCCCTA
>Ga0114978_10004072_pt1 | contig 11885 bp, 15 predicted proteins | sample S_140212_EF_Meta_FD_87027 | JGI IMG/M metagenome (GOLD analysis project Ga0114978, IMG submission 87027) | Freshwater microbial communities from Lake Simoncouche, Canada to study carbon cycling - S_140212_EF_MetaG | ecosystem: Environmental > Aquatic > Freshwater > Lake | place: Lake...
ATAATCCCAATATAGGCAACACCAGCGACAGGCTGATGATGATGACTACACATACTGCGAAGCTCACTTCTAACCACGAGCATACCTTCATAACGGTCCTCCGAATCATTTGGAAAAGCTGTAGCATCTGGTGCTGGATCATATCTACCTGACATGATTTCATGTATGTACATTTTAGCCAATCTATGTGCTGTACCTTGGCTATTTGGATCGCCATGACGATCAATCAATAAACTATCTAACACACCTTCAAATTTAGTTGTTAGTTCATCTACTAGTTCAGCACGTTCACTGTCTAGGATATATTCTGAAATATTGTCGCCTGCCCAATATCTAGTATTACTTGCTTGTATGCGTTCGAGAATTCGTTCGCTTATTGTTTTATCACTCAATTTCTATCTCCGATGTTAAGGCAGAGGATTGCCGTATTGTTAATATTATATAGGTTATTTAGGTCTATGTCAACTAATGATCGTAATATTTCTAAGATCTGGATACTCTTTATATTTAGGTATTTGGTCCACTAGGGGTAATTTTTCTAAACCAATCACAGCTTCTTCTATAGTGGGTTTATAGTGATATCCGACTTTAAATGTTTTTTGATCTTCCCAAGGACTGATAGATAAGTCACGCCCATCATAGCATTGATGTTTGAGTGTGTTGTAGACTTCTAGATCATCGGTTAAGACAGCACCACCACGTCCAATCTCAAGTGGTTTACCATAACCAAAACTTAAACACTGTAGTTGACCTGGTCGATACATACCTTGTTTAAGCAGTCTAGCACTGTCCCAGATGCGAGTACCAATAAATTGATATTCACCGATCCAGGGTTTGTCGGTTAATTCGTAACTGATACCCAACTTATGCATGGTCATAGGAATACTAAGATAGGTATGTGCAGGGAATAATACTCGTGTATGCTGATGATAACGTAGACAAAGTTCGATAGCATGGGTGCAACAGTCAGTCATAACTGCATATGGCGCACCTGTGAACTGAGCTAGTGCTCGTTCAAACTCTGTGATCTTTTCAAAGCCCATTATTGAATGTTTTCTAGGAGTTTAGTTGCAGAGAAGAAATTGTTAGTCAGACTAGCGGCCTGTTGAGGGACATATTCAGCATAGTCATTATAATTGTCCATAAAGTCCGTAATCTTGGCAATGAGCTCTTGTTTATGTGCCAAATAACTATCCCAAGATTCCGTCCAAGCACTTGGATACTTCCAAATCTTACTAAACATTTCACTGTAGCTCAAACGATCAGGTACTAAAGGAATAGCACCAAGTAGTGCACCTTCATACATACTGATGCCTAGTGTTTCTTGTAGGTTAGCACTAAACACGATCTTAGCTGTCGCTAGTAAGGCATGATACTGTACTTTAGTTAAAGGTGTATCTTGACAGACAATAAACTCATATTGCGGTAATGCCGCTTTGAGATCACGGAATATTTCTACCTGTTTCTCTGGAGCAAGGCGATGTGGAAATAAGATAAGATCACGTTTGGGCAATTCTTTAAATATTTCCAATGTTGGCTGCATATATTCCATCGGCCAACCTGTGCGTATAATTTTACTCTTATCTACTTCTCCAGCAAACAAATTCTCTTCAAACATACGAATGTGAAAGTCTGTAGCAAAGTAGTTATAATCGATAGCATGAAAGAAACTCTTTTCTGCGTGACGCACCCAGGGCTTATCACCAACAAGACGACCTAAGAAGTCCTGTGGATCATAACTACCAGCGTGCCACAGTGCGTGAATCTTGACAGGAATGCCAAGTAGTTCACTCATATACTTTAGATTAATAATTCCAGGATGCCATGCATCAGTAAAAATAAAGTGATCACCAGAGCTAACTGCACCATCACAAAATAACCTGCCGATAGTTTCAACTTGACGGGCTTTGTAGATATTAGTACCGCCAAAATTAAGAAAAGCACCAGGGGTAGTAGCATTTGGAATATCACTTGGTCCGTCAATGATATATACATCGTGTCCTTGTTCCTTTAATAGATTAGGTACATGAGTCTTCCACTGACCCGTGTACCTTGTTTCAACACTTTCTAGATCAACTAGAAATACAGTCATTATTGTCCTCTATTGTTTCTATTATTATAACTAACATGACCATTGCGGGCCTGCCATTGTTGACGTTTCTTACGACGTTCCATCCATTCTTTATACTCTGGACTACGATAAAGGTCAGCTTCATCATACTTGATCATACGGAAACGACAGTAGTTGCACCATGCATCTAAGTCATTGAAAATTTGACGAACTTCGGGGGTCATACGTAGGTACTTGTTTACCCAATTTGGATTTGCCACAATAATATCTCCTAGATAGTGACAGATTGTAAAGGACGAGTATTGTTATACTCAACATAACACCCATTTTCGCCATCTTCACTTACTTCTATGTGAACATCGCGATTGGGATACTTGGCAGCGATCTGTGCGTACAAATCATCTGCTATCATTTCACAACTTTTATAATCTAGTTGTAATACTGTATTTACATATAATGATTCCAACCAGCGTTTAAATTGTATGAATTCCAATTCACGATCATCATGGAATACATCTATTGCTACACGGAAATGGAATATATGACGATGTGGACTAGCTAAGAATGCAACATCTGCTAGTTTAGGATCAGTTGCGGCTGCTGGAAAACAATGGATACCTTCACGTTGGAAAGTGACCCATACTTTCTTTTGGCTTGCTTGAATAATTCTATCTATCTTTTCACGTTCTGCTTGTATCATTTTATAATCTCATCTTTACCATATTGATCCCAATCAGTAAAGCTCTCTGTTGTTGTTAAATCACGTAGGCGATGGCACCAAACACCAGGGTTTGTTGCATCAAAGTCTAGATCGTCTAGCTTAATTGTAGCATTATATCCTAGCTGTGTCAAGTAGGGTAATTTTACCGAAATTTGTGGAATAAATCTACGATGACCAATAAATGTACACTCTAGCACACCTTGTACTACTGCAACATCAAAATCTAGGGTACACCATAAGCCTGCGGTCAGGCATTGATCAATCATACGCTCCCACGGACGCCAGGCGTCAGCATCATCTGTGGCTAACTTGGGAAAACTTTGATTAGCACCAAAATAAATATGTCTACAATCTTTTTCTTTAGCTAACGCAATAATTTCTTCTGCATGTTGTACACCTACTACAAACAATGTCATCATACCGTAGGCAGGAGTCCGTTCAATCTCTACACCTGTAAAGAATGTTATATCTTCTTTTACTCCATCTGTATAATCACGTTTCATCTATATTCTTCCAATTGTTTTTCAGTTTTAGTGATTTCACGTTTAACACCTAGTTTCTCGTGTTTAATTTTACCTAGGTGTATATCATCTAGGTAATGACTGTATCCGTCTTTGATTTTCTTTTCTAACTCTGCGTGACGGTCTTCTAAATGTTTAAGGTGATGTTGTAACTTTTCCTTATTCACGTTACTCTCCTAGTTGGGTTTCTAAATTATCTAAACTAGATTCATCTAAGCCACTGTCGTCTGGGTGATGTTCTTCAACTTCTTCACTTTCAAACAAGCTATTAAACATAGTACTTGCGTTGACAGTTTTCTTACCTGTAGCACCACGTGTACCAATGATCGCCATCCAAAATTTGCTGTGATCTTCGATGATCTGTTCAGCCCTGGCACGATCGGGTGCAGCAAATATAGCTTCTACTACGTCTTTAAAGTAAACACGATCAAATGTTTCTTGTACTAGCATCTTTGGAATAAGTCCAAGATCATATTGACGATTTGCTTCTTGCACGGCTGTCAAATGACTCCAAACATTATGACCCATTTGTATAGCATAACTGAAACTATCCCATGACGTCTTGCCTTCTTTATTAATCTTATTTAGGTCACCTGGCTTATAGATACAGATATCTTTAATCGTACAACGTTGGCTTACTGGACTCTCTGTAAATGCTTTAAATAAACCATCTTGTAATACTGCATCTTTAAATCTGCGTGTGTCTGTGGAATACTTTTTATCATCTACACTTGGAACCATACGATAAGTCCATTTGCTACGATCTTCGATCTCAGTTTGGATATAGATCTGTCCATTAGCACTGGCTAAGAATGGACTAGCGCAGTCAAACGATATTGTAAATTTAGGATTAACATACTTACGCACAGCACGTTGGATATCAGTTAATAAACATGCCCACTCTAGTTTACTTGTACCCAAGAAGTGCATCCAATCATGAATACCTTCTTGTAATAGACCGTCAAAGCGTAATGCCACCAATCTCTTCAATACTAGATGCACGTCACACATGTTCTGTCCACCCATAGCCCAGCCATTAAAATGACGTCCTGGATATTGTTTAGGATCACAATACTTCTTCATACGATCATACCAATCGTCGGCATCTGCGTGATTCTCACCTTGTAGAACATTTAAGAACTTACAAGCACCTGTACGATTATTGATAAACCAATCATTATTGATATATGTGCCTTGTACTGCTTCTTCATAGGTGCTAATACCAGTGGCTTTAGCACCTGCTGGGCTACGAGCCACCCAAGCTGGAATATCTAAACACATACCATAGTCCATATATGCGTCCATCCAAGTAAGCACTAGCTCACGTTTCTTTTGTGCTTTAGGGCAGGCAGGATTCTTCCAATCACCTTCCCACACACCTTTACCAATCTGGAACCCACCGCTATCACCTAAGATAAAACTACGTGAGCGGTCTCTATTTCTAACCATATCTTCTTTTGGACTGTGTTTGTTCACATCTAACTCAGCATGACCTGCTGAATACAGGCTCCAATGATATGGAAAGTAGGCTGCATCTGGATTAAGCCAGTTAAGCCCTTCGATACCATTTTCAAAGTCTGCTGGTATACGTGCTGGATCTACATACGTAGGATCATGTCGTTGCTTGCCTACATAGGTAGCATAGAAGCCACTCAATGCTGGCAAGAATACAGCATAGTCTAGTTGCTTGCTGGTTAGATTATCAATTTCCATAGAATTTTACTTTACCAATTAGTTTATAGTCTTCTTCAAAGTGCTGTTGTAATTTTAACACAAATTCTGGGTTTTGGTTAAGTAGTTTAGTGTAATAATTTTTGGTTGTTGCGCGGTCATCTTCACTGCTGGCATTATATTCGATTGCGATATCGACATTGGTCCTATAACCACGATCATAAATCCAATTGGCTAAATTAGCTCGCAAATTTTCATCCACAAACATAAAAGTAGCATGACCCAGATCAACACCTTGTAAAAAATATGTCTGTAGATCAGTATGATCATCGAACGTAATCTTATCAAATATTTCGTCTGCAGATAGATCCTGCTTACTATTATGTAGATATTGAGTAATACCACTTAACCAACGATCAATAGGATCACGTAACATAATCAAATTTTCGTTGCTGTTGATTAATGTTTCACTGTGATGCCAAAAACCGCCCGAACCAATCAGCACACCTTTAATAAAACTACTGGCATTTTTAGGTATATGTACGTAGGTCTTGTTATGAACTTCGTCGACCCAACATTCACCTAATCTATGCCCCAGGTGTACCCAACGACCCAAATCCATTACTTACTCTGTGCTGGTAAGATGTAGTTGTATGTAGCGAGACCTGAGTTAACAGTGATCTGTGCTGCACCTTCGTCACTGATACTAAATTTCTTATCACCTGCTAGATTAAGGATGGCAATGACAGCCGCAACTGGCCACGACCACGCTTTACTTAACGTACCAGTAACACCTGTTTGGAATACAAAGTTACCAGCATGACTACTATGATCACCAAATGATAATTCTAAATTACCGTTGTTAGTTTTAGCAGTAAAATTATTTTCTTCTGCATTAGCACTTGCTTGGAATTTAAGTCTTTGGATATTAGCCACTGTTGGTTCAAACTCTACGTTCCACGCTACTGATCGCATTTTAACAGTTTTAAGTTTATCATTGACAATCTCTTGGCTCATAAAACGATAGTCGTTTTTAAAGTCGCCTGCGGCATTTTCAAAATGCAATCCCACAGCTACAGGTTCACCATTACGATCTTGTTTGGTAATTGAAATCTTAGCATTGTCTTTGTATTCTGGAATACCTAAAATAGTGTTTAGTTTACCTAGATTCGGCATACCAAATGTACCAATGAACTCTGCTACTGGTCCGTTTAGTTTAGCCTGTACAATAACACTGCGGTCTTCTGCTAGTGCTTCGATGTTGGTTTCTGAATCTGTCCCTGATACTTTAACTAGGTCAATAATGCCTAAGCCATAAGTGTTTTTAACGATGTCTAATAGATGGTCTCTCATTTAATTCTCCTGTTTGATAATGTATTGTATATGGTTTATTTAGATCTTGCAAGTGGTTTGATGAAATTATTTTGCAAGGATCTTTCCTAAAACTGGTAGTGATTTGATTGTATGTAATTTTCCTGGTCGCCTTGCTTCTAACCAACTGATATATTTTATTTTTACATCTGCGTTTGGTAAATCATAACTTTCTTCTATTTCAAATCCAATAGATTCACATAATTTAATTAAACTACGTTTTGGTGCGTGTCGCATGAGATTTCTCTCTACTAACTCTGCAGATTCTTCCAAATCGCTGTTATTATAACTAAACATCACTGATCCGCCCGGACGTAATAAATCAAATATCTTGCGTAGATAAATTTCTATGGTTGATAAATCCCAATAATTAAATTGCATCCAGGCAAAAATAAAACCAAATTGATTCTGCGGTAACACTGACAAATTATTATCTGTGATAGTATATTTCCTTATACGTTTTTGATAAACATCGTTAAAATGCTCAGTGACTGAATCAATTCGTGCCTGGCCTGAGTCACAAAAATATAAAGGATCACCCACAACCAATTCATTTGAATATTCTATAGATAACAAATTGCACAGTTGGGTGTTTCCATTAAAAATATCATCTTGACACTGCCCTACATACCCACAGCCTAATCTCAGAGCAGGGAATCGCCAATCCGCATATTTTTGCATTCTTGTTAAAATTAAATGATTTATGTCAGCATTAATTTTAAATGCTATTATACTGATTGTATTACTTGTGTTGATATTTTCAACAGCACTATCAATCATTTGATTAATACTGTTGATTTCACTTATAAAATTATTTTGTATAACAAATGATTTTTCCTTCAATTGTTGATATTCATCAATCATTTGATCAATTTTAACATGTATAGGGGATTCGGCAACGTTAGAATTTTCAATGATAGTTGATCTAATTAATTGCACCACTGCATCAATTGGTTCTGCTAGTGTTAAAAATTTTGATCTTATGATCAGATCGTTACGAAATTTTACTAATTCTTTTAATGTAGCCATTATTCAAATGTAAACAAATTATCAAATGTAGTAGCGATCTGTGTATTCTCAGCAATCTTCCAATTCAATACACCTAATAAGTTTTCTACCTTTTGATCTACGATACCTGTTTCCATGCTGGCATCATCAAATGGCAGTTCTTTAAACCATGCCGGAATATGTGTTTCATCTGTAGGATACCCGACACTGCTATAGCCTAATGGATTATCTTTGAGTTTACAAACCACAGTTTTCATACCATCAACAATTGTCATACTATATTGATCACCCATCATACGTTTCAAGTTATTCCAATTCATTGCCGCACGCACATGCCCTGGCATGTTGGCTTTGCCTAGGCGTTCTTCTTCTTTGGTATACTTGGTCAAGTTATTTACACGTTTAGGTGTTCCTTTCTCCCAAGCTGGACGCTCTGTGAATACAAGTTTGAACTCACGTACTTTGTCGATGATTGCTTCACGCTCTGCGCCTGTTAATACTTCTAGCAATACACTACTTAAGAAGTCTTGGATGACCTTGGGAGTATCTGATCTCTTTAAGTCTAGGCCCATGGCTTTGACTTTGCCTGGATTACCGTGTGTATCTAGTCGATGGCCTTCCATGTCATAGATTAGGATAGCATAACGTTTCTTTTTAATAAACAGGCCTTTGAGTGATACACTTTCTCGTCCACCTTTGATCAGTTCACCTTGACGACGTGGAGTATGGAAAGCCCGTTCACAGAACTGTGGAAAACTCTCATTGACTTGATCAGCGATGCTGTCATATAATCCTACTGCTATGTCTTTGCTCCATTCCATCTTGCCTGCTAGAACATCTGCCTTGACCATTGGATACGCTGAGAAATAACACGAGTCTGTATCACCATAGATGATCGCTTCACCAGTGTGATCGTATATACCCGTGATGCACTCGTTAATATACGCATCCATGTGCCGGGCGATAGCTCTACCAGTCAGTGTAGTTGACTGTCCGATACGTTTGTCAAAGAATCTACAACCTGGATTCAAGATAGCACCGTATAACGAATTCAAATTAATCTTCTTAACTAGTTGTCGCTTGTCCCAAAAAGCGATGTCTTCATCAGAGGTAGCATCTTTCTTTTTAATCTGCATGTCTTGTCGTTCAGCATACCAACGTTCTAGTAATCCTGGGATAACACCTTTACGTTCATTATTGAAGATAGTACCATTGGCACTGAGTATCCAAGGTTTATTACTATCAAAGATTAGTCGCCAGCAATCCGCGGCACTTAATACATCACTGGTACCATTGGCCCAATCGATGGTGATCTCTGTGCCAATCTCGCCATTCATGACTGCTGTGTATTCTAAACTACCAAATAGATTTTCCCATGCGTCTGCAAAACTACTACCTGATGTTTGTTTCTCATTAATATAATGTTCTGTCATGGTCTGACGTAGTTGTCCAACGATAGTCTCTGGGCCCATGTTCAGTGCGCGAATAGCTGACGGATATAGTGAGTTGATGTCAATAGCACCGATGTAATCATGCATGCCTGCTTTAGGAGTAGCAACATACGCACCGGCCGCCTGCGTATCAAATTGCTCATCACGATTACGATTTGGGACAACCATACCGAGTTGATGTGCTTCATTGATTATGGCCTGCTCAGTAACTGCTACAGCACCCATGGTAGTCTGTAGTAGCACTGTGTTATCATGCGCCAACTCGTTAGCCAAGTCTAAGAAGCGTAGTTTAGTATCTAATTTGTGTAATAGTGCAGTGTCTTGACGATTGTATTCGATAAACTTAGCGAAGTCTTTGTTGTACAGTTGATCCAAAGTGCCTTCATACTGTGTTTTACTTTCGTTTAATTCGTATTCACAGATAGCATCTAGACTATAGCTGTGACGTTCTTCATAGGTGTATTTGCGATACAGTTGCATATAGTCCATATGCACCCGACCAATAAGGTCAAATGTCATGTTGGCTGCACCAAAGCGTTCAAACTCACGTTGCTTGGGAAACTGTCCCCATAAACAGAATCTGCGTGTGTCGTCTTTGCTTAGAACACGATTGGTACGCTGCACCATGTATGGAATATCAAAGCCTTCACTGTTCCAACCACTTAAGATATCAGCGTCATCGATCAAGTCTAAGAATGTTTTCAGCAGATCTTCTTCACGTTCCATTAGGAAACAGTTGTCATACTTGCTGGCAATTTCTTCAGCAGTTTCCCAGCTCATTGACTTGGGTGGGATAACCATGGTAACCAGTTTGTCTAACCAGTTTAGATATACTGATACCGCAGTTATAGGATTAAATGGATCCTCTGGACGACTGAATCCTCTGACAGGATCAAAGTCAACTTCAATGTCAAAGAACGCTGTTTGTAGTTTAGGCGACTTCTGTCCAAGATAGTTTTCCTCAAGACAGCGGAACACGGGATTGATGTCACTTTCCCAGATGCGCTTGCCTGAATTGATTTTAACTTCTTTGTGGAACTCTTTGCCTATGCGTGTGCTGAATCTACTAACAGGTGTGTCATAGATAGTGCGGAATTTACCGCGAGGATCGTCGTAGTAAAATGTATAATTTGCGGGATATTCTTTATATTCTCTTTGTCCATTTACACGTTCAACGATGTAAATGCGATCTTTTGTTCTATCGAACAATGCGTCTATGTAACTCATATTTTCCTTTTTTGTGCGACTTCTAGCTCACACACACTCTACATGCCCTAATGGGCGTCTTTCTATAGTTAATTATAACACTAATACTCGATAAAATCCTATACCATCGATGATAAAAAGTGTCATAGTAGTCATTAATAATCCAAAACTGCCGCGACTAATACTGGTGAATACGCTAATACTTAGTGCCACAAATATAATTGGATAAACTATCAACCAATTGGTGTAGGGTACTGTCAGACTTACTGACAATGCTATTACTATATTTAATAGCCAATTACAAATTTCCAAACACAATCTGATGGGATGACTGTACCAATCATTATGTATATATCTATATATGCTATTTGTTATAGTATGTAGATTAGGCATTGATATTTTTACTGTTGATTATAGTTGATAAATTTATAATAGCATGCTGATATAAGATCATATCATCATCTAACATAAAAAATAAACCAGTATGTTGATAATTATGCGCAATACATATTTCCTTAATTTGATTTAATAATTGTTTGTTTTCTTCTGGACTTATATTAAGTCTTGGGATTTGATTAAGGTCTATGCTAATTCCGTACTTTTTTAAAAATGTTGTAGTAACCTTCTCACTGGAATATTCTATAGAATCGATCGGTAACCATGTTATTTTTTTACTCTTTTCCCCAAACATTAATGTTAGAGGATATGAATGTTGGTCAAAATACCCTGATGTTAACAATCGATTAAATCTTTTATCATCGACAATATTTTTTAGATTATATTGTATTAAAAACTGAACCGTTCCCCTTAAATGACGAACATACGGGTCAGAGATATGACCAAAAACCACATCATTTTCCCAATTGATGTTTTCAGTTAGGATGATTTCCCAATTGAGTATTTTACTAAATAGATGCTCATAACTTGTTGCTGCATTTTTGTATGTTGGTATATAGACTAACTGTTCGTGTCTATATGCCCGCATTAAATTGTACGACCAACTGTTTCTAAGATGTCTGTTAGTATTTCGTGATCAGCATTGGTTTCAGTTAGTTTTGATTTTTGAGCGATCTTAATCGCTTTTTTTAGGATAGCTGGTTTGATTTCTAGTTCTTCTGCTACTGCTTTAACGGTATCGTTTAACCCACCACTTAGGTCTTCGATTTCAGTAAGTACAGCAATACCTTCGTTAACTAATTGAGTTAGTTTGGCTTTTTGTTCGCCTGAAAACATTTTTGATGCCATGATGTGGCTCTCCTTGATTGAAAAATTAATTATACTATAATTATATATGCTTGTCTACGGTGTTTGGCTAATTTATTCTGCATTTACGTAATATTCTCGTTGCGGTTTGGAATTCATATGCAAGATCATCGTATAGATCTTCTGGTGGACGTTCAGCATAGGCCCGTGATACATAGGCCATCTGTCCCATATCACTATAGTAGACTTCTGTAGGCCAGCGATTCCTGCCCCATCCCATGCTGTTAATCAATAGGCACTCGTCACCTATGTTTTTAAGCATTTCTTTTTTGGCTTTTACTGGAAGATTAACGCTGGTTAATAATTTAACACCTACGGGCACGGTGTTGACCTGTGGCTTGTCTAGATAGTGTGCAAACAGATGCACTATGTAGGCTTCTATGTTTTCTGACAGATTTATAGTAAGTTCGCATTCTGCTCTACGAACTAGTTCATAGGATTCTCTAACGTAGACATCCCAGTTGTTCACTTAGTTTTCCTTATCTTACCCACATCCAGATAACGTTTGGCCTAGCGATATCTACACTTGAACCTGTAGAGTTACCTGCTATCCAAGGTATTGGAGGCCAATAGGCATTATTACTAACCAAGGTACCAAACCA
>Ga0114978_10004073_pt1 | contig 11885 bp, 10 predicted proteins | sample S_140212_EF_Meta_FD_87027 | JGI IMG/M metagenome (GOLD analysis project Ga0114978, IMG submission 87027) | Freshwater microbial communities from Lake Simoncouche, Canada to study carbon cycling - S_140212_EF_MetaG | ecosystem: Environmental > Aquatic > Freshwater > Lake | place: Lake...
CCCATGCAACTATTTCTGAGAATGTAACAAGCATGAGTGGCGTTCCAACTTGGACATCTGTTTTATTAAATCGTATTTTAGAAATTACCGGCAAAAATAACATTCATGAAATTTGGCCCAATTTGGAATTGTTTATCCATGGAGGTATGAACTTTGAACCATATAGGCATGCGTTTTCCAAATTATTGCCAAATAGCAATATGCATTATGTGGAAACGTATAATGCCAGTGAAGGATTTTTTGGTGTTCAAGCTTATGCGGATCAATCTGATCTGCTCTTGATGACCCACCATGGAACTTTTTTCGAGTTTTATCCTGTACAAAAAGGACCTGATTTTATTGTGCCTTTATGGGACATTGAAGTGGGCGTTAATTACGCAGTCGTAATTACAAATAACAGTGGGTTATGGCGTTATATCATTGGAGATACAATTGAGTTTACAAATAAAAATCCATATACTTTTAAAATCACGGGCCGTACCAAATTGTTTATCAATGCATTTGGTGAAGAGTTAGTCATTGAAAATGCTGAAAAAGCCATTTCTATAACTGCCCAAAAATTTGGCGTTGAAATTATCGATTATACCGCTGCTCCAATTTTTGAGAAAAATTTTGAGGGACATGAATGGTTGATAGAATTTTCTAGGGTCCCCAATAACATGGAAGCGTTTACTAATTCTTTGGATTTGGAATTGAAAAAGGTAAATTCAGACTACGAAGGCAAGCGTTTCGGAAATTTAGTAATGAATATGCCAAAAATAACTGCCGTTCCTAAAGGAACATTTCATGATTGGTTGCAACTTAAAGGCAAATTAGGTGGTCAAAATAAAGTCCCTCGATTGTCTAATAATCGCATCATTTTGGAAGAAATTTTAAATCTTATTCATCAATCATCTAAAACTAAGTGAGGACTTTCATATTTTTGTCCTTTTAAATAAAACCCTATGTACGGAGCAATAAAACAACATTTAGCAAACGAATTAAAGACCATTGAAGAAAATGGTTTATTCAAGAAAGAAAGAATTATTACTTCTGCGCAAGATGCAGTAATTAAACTAAATACTGGACAAGAAGTTATAAATTTTTGCGCCAATAATTATTTGGGTTTAAGCAGTCATCCGAGAGTTGTAGAAGCGGCTAAACGTGCCATTGATACCCATGGTTTTGGCATGAGCAGTGTTCGATTTATTTGCGGAACTCAAGATATTCATAAAGATTTGGAAGCAAAACTTGCTGAATTTTATGGCACTGAAGATACCATTCTTTATGCCGCTGCTTTTGATGCAAATGGTGGAGTTTTCGAACCTTTACTGGGTGAAGAAGATTGTATCATTAGTGATTCATTGAACCATGCTTCAATTATTGACGGGGTCCGTTTGTGTAAAGCAAAAAGATACCGCTATGCCAATAATGATATGGCTGATTTGGAAAAACAATTAATTGATGCTACCAACGCAGGTTGCCGTTTTAAATTGGTTGTAACCGATGGCGTATTTTCAATGGATGGTTATGTTGCACAATTAGATAAGATTTGCGATTTGGCTGAAAAATATGATGCAATGGTTATGACAGATGAATGTCATGCTGCCGGATTTATTGGTGCCACTGGCCGTGGAACACCTGAATATTGCAATGTAATGGGCCGTGTAGATATTATCACTGGTACTTTAGGAAAAGCATTAGGTGGTGCAATGGGTGGTTATACTACCGGTCGTAAAGAAATTATAGAATTGTTGCGTCAAAGAAGTCGTCCGTATTTGTTTAGTAATTCATTGGCTCCAAGTATTGTGGGTGCAAGTATTGAAGTATTAAATATGTTGGGTGAATCAACAGAATTAAGAGATAAACTTGAAAGCAATGTAAAACGTTTCAAAGCAGGCATGAAAGCGGCAGGATTTGATTTTAAAGATGGAGATAGTGCAATTGTTCCAGTTATGCTTTACGATGCTAAATTGAGTCAAGTAATGGCCGATAAATTACTTCAAGAAGGAATTTATGTAATTGGTTTCTTTTATCCAGTTGTACCAAAAGATCAAGCGAGAATTAGGGTTCAATTAAGTGCGGGTCATGAGATCGAGCATATTGATAAGGCCATTGCCGCATTTACCAAGGTTGGAAAAGAATTGGGTGTAATAGGTTAATATCCTATATTTGCTTTTTACGTATATATAAAATATGTCATTATTTAGAAAAAAGTCCCTTGAAGACTTACTAATTCAAGCTCAGGGAAGTAATTTGAAGCGTACCCTCGGTGCAGGTAGTTTAATTGCATTGGGTATTGGAGCAATCATTGGAGCGGGTTTGTTTGTGAGAACAGCTGCTGCTGCCACAGAAGCTGCTGGATCTGGTGTTACACTTTCGTTTATTGTTGCTGCCATTGGTTGTGCATTTGCCGGTTTGTGTTACGCTGAATTTGCAGCAATGATTCCTATTTCAGGAAGTGCTTACGCCTATTCATTCGTTACAATGGGTGAACTGGTTGCATGGATCATTGGTTGGTCGTTAATTATGGAATATGCATTGGGTGCTGCAACTGTATCCATTGCTTGGAGCGAATATTTGAATAATCTACTGGGAGGAGCCATACCCTATGAATGGTGCCATTCTCCGTTTGAAAAACTCTATAAAGTTTCTGCCGACGTTGTTACCCAATTACAGGCATTACCTGGTGATTGGAAAGGAATTGAAAAAGGAATTTTAAGTTCAGACCAATTTGCTTATTTGTCTGAGCACTATACCAATATGGTTTCTACAGTAAGTGTTACCTCTGGAATTTTAAATGCACCCGCTTTGGTTATCTTATTGGCTTTAACTTTATTGTTAATCAAAGGAACCAAAGAATCGGCAACAGTAAATGCAGTTATCGTATTTATTAAAGTAGCCATTGTTTTGGTGTTTATTGTTGTTGGATGGAAATTTATTAAACCAGAAAATCATACTCCGTATTTAATTCCTGAAGGCACTTTGGGCCATGAAGGATTCTTTAAATGGGGTTGGGGTGGCGTTTTAGGTGGTGCCGCTATTGTATTTTTTGCATTCATTGGATTTGATGCGGTGAGTACTACCGCTCAGGAAGCGAAAAATCCAAAACGCGATATGCCAATTGGTATATTGGGTTCATTGGCTGTTTGTACCATACTTTATATTTTGTTTGGACACGTTTTAACAGGTGTTGCACACCACAGTGAATTTGCTACAGCAGGAAAAGAGGCTTCAGTTTCTTATGTAATTAAGACTTACATGAGTGGTTATGAATGGCTTGGAACCGGGGTTACTTTGGCTATTTTGGCTGGTTTTTCTTCAGTTATCTTAGTTATGCTTATGGGTCAAAGCAGGGTGTTTTATTCAATGAGCCAAGATGGACTTATTCCAAAAGCATTCGGTGAATTACATCCTAAATTTCAAACTCCATTCAAAGCAAATTGGATTCTATTTGTTTTCGTAGGTGCATTTGCAGCCTTTGTACCAGGAAGTATTGCGGGTGATTTAACATCATTCGGAACTTTGTTTGCTTTCGTTTTGGTGAGCTTGGGTATTCTTATCATGAGAAAGAGCAATCCTGATTTACCTAGACCATTTAAAACTCCATTGGTTCCATTGGTTCCTATTCTTGGTGTTTTGGTTTGTACAGCCATGATTATTGCCTTAGATGCATTTACTTTAAAAGCAGCTTTGGTGTGGATGTTAATAGGTTTAATTATCTATTTTACTTACAGCCGTAGAAATTCACATCTACATAAAAAAGATTAATTCAAATTAATTTAGTATAATTGAAAAACCCTTTTGAATTTCAAAAGGGTTTTTTGTTTCGTTTACTTTTAAATCTGATGGAAATTAATTCAAAAAAAATAGGATTGTTTGATGCCACCTTGTTGGTTTCGGGGAGCATGATAGGAAGTGGTATCTTTATAGTAACCGCCGATATGGGTCGTTTGTTAGGCAATGCCTACTATGTGATTTTTGCTTGGGTTCTGACAGGAATTATTACCCTTTTGGCCGCACTTTCTTTTGGTGAATTAGCAAGTATGATGCCAACCGCCGGAGGGCAGTATAATTTTATATCTCGAATTTATGGTCGTGTTACTGGTTTTGTATACGGCTGGTCCGTATTTTCAGTGATTCAAACGGGAGTAATTGCTGCCGTTGCCATGGCCTTTGCAAAATATTTTGGAGTTTTCAAACCGGAGTGGGGGCCGAATTCCTATTTAATTAATTGGCATATTACAGATAATTTTTCGTTTAAATTGAATAAGGCGCAACTTGTTGCTGTGTCAATGATTTTCTTCCTTTCACTAATTAATACCAAGGGTATTAAAGAGGGCAAGTGGATTCAGAGAATATTTACAATTGCAAAACTCATCGCATTGTTTTCAATCATTATTGCAGGTTTATATTTGATTTTTGGGGGAAATATTGCCGGGGTAACCAATTATTTTTCTTCGAATTTCAAAGACGGCACAACTGCCTTTTCATTTAATGGTGCAATTGCTGCTGATGATTCTTTTGTCATTGGGCATTGGGAAGTGTTGGCAGGATTTGGATTGCTTATGGCCTTTAGCTCAGCAATGGTGGGTAGTTTGTTTAGTTCAGATGCTTGGCAAGGAATTACATTCATGTCGAATGAAATTAAAAATCCAATTAAAAACTTACCCAAAGCTTTATTATTCGGTACTACTTTGGTAACCATAGTTTATGTATTGGCGAACTTGTCATTCATGGCGCTATTGCCGTTGAAAGGGCAAGATGCACACCATACAAAAATCCTTCAAAATGCTACTCAAAATGTGGTCGTTGAAAATGGGATTTCTCATGCAGTTGAAGACAGGGTTGGAGCGGCAGCCGCAACTGCATTAATGGGAGTTTCCAATAAAACTTCAAGTAATTCTTTGGATCAATCTGAGAGAAACAAAATGGGTCTGCTGATTATGTCGGCGTTAATCATGATAAGTACCTTTGGTTGTAACAATGGATTAATATTGGCCGGTAGTAGACTTTACAAGGCAATGGCAGATAACGGTTTATTTTTCAAATCCGCATCAAAGGAAAATAATAAAGGAGTTCCAGCAAACGCGTTATGGATGCAAGCCGTTTGGGCTAGTTTACTGTGTTTAACTGGTACTTATGGTGACTTATTGAATTATTGTACGTTTGCTTCTTTATTGTTTTATATTATTACAGTAATTGGATTAATAAAATTGAGAATAGATGAACCCAATGCGGAAAGACCTTATAAAGTATGGGGTTATCCATATTTGCCAATTTTATATATTTTATTGGCAAGTTGTGTTGCAATTGGAATATTAATAAGTCAATTTACAATCGCTGTAAATGGAATTATCATTGTTTTGACAGGAATTCCTATTTACTATGTAATAAACAGAAAGAAGGCTATTTAAAATGGCTCAAATAAGTGTTTTAGTTATTGAAGCTTGGCTTCAATGTATTTGTTTCATAATCGAAACGCTTATTTCTTAAATTTGCCTGACTACTTAAAATTGGAAGTAAGTTTTCAAACTGATCTAAGAATAAACTTTGCTCACCATCGCTCAGCGCTTGTTCAGGTTGATTATGAACCTCAATAATTAATCCATCTGCACCAGCTGCAATAGCTGCCGCTGAAATAGGTGATACTATTTCTCTATGGCCTGTTCCTTGACTAGGATCTAAAATAATTGGCAAATGACTGAGCATTTTTACCATTGGAATTGCAGAAATATCAATTGTATTTCTTGTGGCTGTTTCAAATGTTCTAATTCCTCTTTCACAAAGAATTACTTTTTCATTTCCACTTGATACGATATACTCTGCCGCCAAAAGCCATTCTTCAATGGTGCTGCTCATTCCTCTTTTTAAAAGTATAGGTTTATCTATTTTTCCTAAAGCTCTTAATAATGGATAGTTTTGCATATTTCTAGTTCCAACTTGAAATATGTCAACATATTCATTGAATTCATCAATTTTATCTATGCTCATTATTTCAGAAACTACGCCCATATTGTATTTGTCGGCTGCGTCCCTCAATAATACCAAACCTTCTGTTTTTAAACCTTGGAAAGAATAAGGGCTCGTGCGGGGTTTGTATGCGCCACCTCTTAAAAACTTAATGTTTTGTTTAGACAAAAACTCAGAAATGGTAAAAATTTGTTCCTTGTTCTCAACCGCACAAGGTCCAGCAATCATAAGCAATTCCTTGCCAATTTCTGTTCCTCTAACTTTGAAAGTAGTATCGTTTGATTGCCACTCTCTACTCACTAACTGATAAGGTTTTCTGTCTGCCATTTCTTTGAATGTCAAATTTTAATTTGGCTTGGTGTAAAGAATTTTAATTTTTGTTTTGCTGTGATCAATGACGCATCGCGCCCCAATAACAGGTTGGTCTGAAGGGATTGCCAAATACAAACCATTGCTAATATTGATATTTTCAAAAATCTTTTTGTTAAAGATATTTTGTATGTAACGGCTTATTACAAACTTATATGACTTGCGAATTGGATCATAAACGCCTCCGTACGATGCTGTAGATAGTGCATCTTGTATAAAGTAGTTTCTGATACTGTTGGCATTAGATGGTTGAAATAAATTCATTCTCGGTGGTGCAAAAAAATCTTCGCTGTAATTTGTAATAAACAATTCAATCTCCGCATAGTTTACAGCAACGTTTCCATTTTTTATCAAATTCAATAAATTAGGCATTTCTATTTTGGTTTTAACACCGCTTAGTGCCTGACAGTAAGTATATTGATAGTTGTTGGCTTTTTTAGAAATTTGGTCAGAAATATTTTGATTGTAAGGTCCGGTTTTTCCATTTGTTACCGAACTTGAGCTACCACTAAATCCAAAAGTGAAAGTATTTGTATCTTGGTAGTAAAGTAAAATTTTTGCTCTGTAGCTTAAAGAAATGATATTATTTACATCATAAACCGCAAAACCACCATCGCCAGGAGCGAAATTTTTATCTTCTGGTGTAATTGCTAAACCTTTAAAGTGCTTTGATAAAAGAATATTCGTTTGGTATGCTTCTTTTGGCAGAGACATTAAATGATCGGCCATTTGTTTGCTTAACTTAATTCTCAAACCATTGTAAGGAGCAAGTTTTGTTTTTCTATACTTCATGCTATCAGAGTAGTAATTTATTAACTTACCATTGTAGCTTGTTGTGTAGTTTTTATCAATTGTAAACTTATCAGTTTGATAATATGTGCTCGTGCTTAAAATTGTATCATTAAGTTTATCAATAACCAGTGTTTGAGGTGTTGTAAGATTACCATAAAAATTCAAACCGTCAACGGATGGTATAAACAAAACAGCTGAATCTGCAGTTTCCGTGTTTGGGAAATTTGTATTTGGCTCAATTAATGAAATATTGGCGTACAAACTTGCCGTGCTTTTTCCTAAAATTTCATCATTGATATTTCCCAACAATGAATATCGCAATCCGTTTCCTGGCAATGAATCTTCATCTACAGTTCTTGCTGTAAAAGATAATGTATCGCAGGAGATAAGATTAAATGGATTTTGATTATTTTGTCCCTCAAGAACAATATTACCTTCTTTTTTGGTACATGAAAAAAGAAGAATAACTGTCGAAATCAGAAGATAACGATTCACTTAAATTTGAATTAAGGCATGAATTGTTTATAGAAGGTAACATAATTTTGTTCTGCATCAACATCTGAATGACGCATCACTAATTTCCCTTCTAAATGATTTTCTACTGAACGATGGGCTTCATCACTTCCTGTTACAATACCATCGGAATGTTTCACAGCGCCAATATTTACTTGGTTAACAGACGCATTTTCAAAACATTCTAAGCAAATATCATCAATTGAATTCATGCTTGCTTTGCGCACAAAATCCGCGCCTAAACTATTGTCAATATTTTCGTGATAAACACTGTAAATTACTTTTGTGCCTCTGAAAACAGGTTCGTCCTTGTAAATGGTTTTCAAATACAATGGAATTAAACTGGTCATCCAACCTTGGCAATGAATAATATCAGGTGACCAACCCAATTTTTTTACTGTTTCCATAACCCCTTTGCAAAAGAAGATGGTTCTTTCGTCATTGTCTTCAAAGAATTTTCCGTTTTCGTCATTGAAGACTGCTTTTCTATGAAAAAAGTCTTCATTGTCGAGGAAATAAACTTGCATTTTGGTATTTGGAATAGAAGCAACTTTAATGATCAATGGATTGTCGTTGTCATCAATAGAAATATTAATTCCAGACAAACGAACTACTTCATGTAAACGGTTTCTTCTTTCGTTAATTACACCAAATCTAGGAACCAATATTCGAATTTCATTTTCTTGTTCCTGCAATGCTTGTGGAAGCATTCTAGCAATTGTAGCTAATGGTGATGTTTCAAGGAAAGGAGACATCTCAGAACTTACAAAGAGAACACGTTTTTTTTCTTGGCTCATGGCTTGTGATTGTAGTGTTTTAGTAATCAGTTTACAAAATTAACGAAAAAAAATCGAAATTTCAAAATAATACCTTCGTTAATTCCTTTATTTGTGGGCGTTTTCAATAATGAATATCTTATTTTCAAATCATTCACTTACAAATTACAGACAATTGTTGTCCAAATCATTGGCATTTGTACCTACTATGGGAGCATTGCACGATGGTCATATATCATTGGTAAAAGAAGCTAAAAAATCTTGCGAAAATGTAATTGTAAGTATTTTTGTTAATCCACTGCAGTTTAATAACCCAGAGGATTTGAAAAAATATCCAAGAATGATTCAGAAGGACTTGGAGCTTTTAAGACAGGCAGGCGTAGATGCCGTTTTTTTGCCGAGTTACGAAACCATTTATCCCCCCAATCAAGAATTCAATATCCAACTTTCCAATAATTCTGTAGAGTCTGTTTTTGAGGGACAATTTAGGCCTGGTCACTTCAATGGCGTGATTCAAGTGCTACATCGTTTTTTTAGTTTGATAGAACCAAATGAGGTTTATTTCGGCCAAAAAGATTTACAGCAGTGTATGGTCGTGAAAATTTTGATTGATGAATATTTTAAGCATATCAAATTCAATATTGTTGACACAAAACGCGAACAATCAGGACTTGCAATGAGCAGTAGAAATTTGCGATTATCAAACAATGAACTCCAAATTGCAAATCAAATTTATCAATCGTTACTTGCACTTAAAAACAAGGAAGTTTATTCTCAATTGGCATGTGAACTTGAAATTGAACGATTAAATAGATTCGGTTTAAAGACGGAATATTTGAATTATGTGAATTTGCCAAATATGGAAATATCTTCTGATAAAAATGGCAATCAGGCTATCGTTTATGCTGGCTTTTTAGGCAACATTAGACTCATAGATAATTTACTCTTGTAAAGAGCATTGAGTTGAATTTTAACAGATCCTATGTATTTTATAAAATTAGAGGTCTATTAAAATAACCTCAAAAACGGAATAAAACACCATTTGCGTTATTCACGAACTTTAGAATCAATGATTATAGTTACTGGCCCGTCGTTAATTAGCGAAACTTCCATGTCGGCCCCAAATTGACCAGTTTCTATTTTTAGTGTAGCCTCTTTTTTAATCGTTTCAAGGAAATTTTCATACAATGGGATTGAAATATCAGGCTTTGCCGATTTTAAAAACGAGGGCCTATTGCCCTTTACGGTGGATGCAAACAGTGTGAATTGGCTAACTATTAAAAGTTCGCCTTGAATGTCTGAAACAGATAAATTCATTTTCCCTTCAGCATCCGAAAAAATGCGTAACCCAAGTATCTTTTGAACGAGCCATTTTATATCATTTTCATTATCTGCATTTTCAATTCCCAATAAAATCAATAATCCTTGGTTGATATTTCCAACAATTTGTTCGTCTATTGAAACACTGGCTTTTTTTACCCTTTGAATGACTACACGCATACGTTTTCAATACAAAAATGCTACTTTTACTTTAAGTTTGTTTTTCATTCGAAAATAATTTTAAATGTTAACCCATTCAAATCAACTCGTAGGATTAATCTTAGCAGCTGGTAAAAGTAGCAGAATGACGGTTGACAAGGCATTTGTCAGTTATCATGAAAAACCGCAATTTGAACACGCCGCAAATCAATTGTTGCCTTTTGTAGATAAAATACTCATTAGCGGAAAAGAAAATACTGCTTATGAAAATTACGAGGTTGTGTTGGATCAAAAAGAGTTTCAAAATAACGGGCCAATAAGTGGTTTATTATCCGCGCTGAAATTTTACCCTAATGCTTCTTTTTTTCTTCTTGGTTGCGATTATCCGTATGTATCAAATGAGTCCTTGAAAATATTGAATGATACATTTTTGGAATCAAATAAATCGGTTTGTTTTATCAATAATACCAATGGCTATTTAGAACCTTTGGTGGCCATTTACAGTTCTGAAGATTTGAAAAAATTAATTCCGTTTTGGCAAACAAAACAAACATCGCTAAGGCATTTTTTAGAAACCATAAACCCTGTAATTTTACCAGCGCCTCATAATAATGACATATTGAGCATAGATACCCCAAAAAATCAATGACAAAGTTTGCTTTAACTCCCTCAGAAATAATAAAAATAAGCGATTCAGATGTAAAACATGTGAACGATATGCTGTCGGTTGAAGAACCGTTAGAAATTATTTTGGTTCACTTTTTTAGCGATTCTTGGGTAGAAAAAAATATTGCTGTAACAATGAGAACGCCCGGCAACGATATTGAATTGACCATGGGTTTTTTATTTACAGAGGGAATTATTCAATCTGTTGATCAAATAAAAAATATTGAAGAATCAGTTTCAGTTGAGGCATTCAATGGTTTGGCAGCAAATCAAATAAAAGTTCATTTAAATGAAAATGTTCAATTTGATTTAACAAAATTAGAACGAAATTTTTATACAACTTCAAGTTGTGGTGTTTGTGGCAAAGCCTCAATTGATGCAGTAAAAATTGCGTGTCCAATTATTGTTCCATTAGATAAATGGAAAATAGAGAAAAAGGTACTTTTAACCTTGAATGATAGCTTGCAAAATGCCCAAGAAAATTTTAATTTTTCTGGGGGAATTCATGCCTCTGCCATGTTTGATTTGGCTGGTGAACTTCTTGATATCAAAGAGGATGTTGGAAGGCACAATGCACTCGATAAATTAATTGGAAATGCAGTTCAAAAAAATGAAATTCCACTATTTAATAATATCTTATTTTTAAGTGGAAGGGTAAGTTTTGAATTGGTACAAAAAGCAAGTATGGCTGGTTTTAGAATGATTTGTGCGGTAGGTGCCCCTTCAAGTTTGGCGGTCGATTTAGCCGAAGAATTAGATATCACATTGGTTGGCTTTTTGAGGGACAATCGATTTAACATCTATGCTGCTCCTGAGAGAATTGTATTATAAAGTTTACACGATGTATGATTTGAGGGTTAAATTATTTGCACAATTTGCTTGATTCCCGAAGTTTTCAGTAATTTAGCATGATCATTTATACTTATGTCAGAAAACAAGCATATTCCTAAAGCTGAAAACCCAGAAACACTTTTAAAGTTAAGATTAACATTACCAAGTGAATCAGCCGCCGGGTTAACTGGTGTTGGTGTTGCTGTAAAGCACGTTTTTAGTGAAATGAACATGGTAAGGGGGGTAAAAGCGTTGTTTAGCTTAAACCAAAAAGGAGGATTTGATTGCCCGAGTTGTGCATGGCCTGACCCAGACGATGATCGTTCTCAAATTGGTGAGTATTGCGAAAATGGTGCGAAGGCGGTTGCTGAAGAAGCTACTACCAAAAGGTTAACAGCTGATTTTTTTGCAAAAAACAGTGTTGCCGATTTGTCTGAATTAAATGATTACGAAATTGGCAAAAAAGGCCGTTTGGCAGAACCAATGTATTTGGCCGAAGGTGCAACG
>Ga0114978_10004074_pt1 | contig 11881 bp, 11 predicted proteins | sample S_140212_EF_Meta_FD_87027 | JGI IMG/M metagenome (GOLD analysis project Ga0114978, IMG submission 87027) | Freshwater microbial communities from Lake Simoncouche, Canada to study carbon cycling - S_140212_EF_MetaG | ecosystem: Environmental > Aquatic > Freshwater > Lake | place: Lake...
AATGCCAATCAAAGTACTATCATCTATGAGTGGTATGAGGGTGATATTAATATTGCTGGAGCAGCAATTCCTGCTTGGAATTCATTAGGAACAAAATTACAATATAGAGTATATCAAGATAAGAATAGCACTAATACAGGAAATACCTTCACACAAAATAGTTCTGTTATGAGACATAGTGGAGTTATTATTGGAAAAAATACTTCTGGTGATGAGGGACCATCAACTATGCATGGTGGAGCATCTCCAAATATGCTTACACTTTGTATGAGAAGAGTTGATAATTCAACAAAATTAGATGTTTGGTTTGCTTTTACTTGTAAGGAATTGTCGTAAATAGTAATGATTACTTCTATAAATTATGTTAAGAACTTATAAAAATTATGTCTGATAACATCTACTTAGGTAATCCCAATCTAAAACGGGCAAATACCCAGATTGAATTCACAGAAGAACAAATCTATGAGTTCTTAAAATGCAAAGAAGACCCAGTATATTTTGCACTGAATTACATTAAGATTGTTACACTTGACCACGGATTACAACCTTTTAGAATGTATCCGTTCCAAGAGAAGTTAATTAGTAATTTCCACGAGCACAGATTTAATATCTGTAAGATGCCTCGTCAGACAGGTAAATCTACAACTTGTGTCTCTTATCTATTACATTATGCAGTATTCAACGATAATGTAAATATTGCTATTCTTGCAAACAAGGCATCTACGGCACGAGACCTTCTCAATAGATTACAACTTGCTTATGAGAACTTACCCAAGTGGATGCAGCAGGGTGTAATATCCTGGAACAAAGGTTCTTTGGAACTTGAGAATGGTTCTAAAATATCATCGAACTCTACATCATCATCTGCCGTTCGTGGTGGTTCATACAACATCATCTTCTTGGACGAATTTGCGTTCATTCCAAATCATATTGCCGATGACTTCTTTGCATCGGTTTATCCTACAATTTCTTCTGGTCAAAGCACAAAAGTCATTATTGTTTCTACCCCTCGTGGTATGAACCACTTCTACCGTATGTGGCACGACTCTGAGAGGGGTAAGAACGCATATGTGGCTACAGATGTCCATTGGTCTGAAGTGCCCGGTAGAGACGAAGAATGGAAGGCACAAACGATTGCGAACACCAGTGAGCAGCAGTTTAAGGTTGAGTTTGAGTGCGAATTTTTAGGTTCTGTAAATACTCTTATTAGTCCGGCAAAATTACGAAATCTTGTATATGATGATCCGATTAAGAGAAATGCCGGATTGGATATTTATGAGGAAGCAAATGAGGAGAATAACTACCTAATCACGGTTGATGTGGCAAGAGGAATTGGTAATGATTATTCAGCGTTTATTGTTTTCGACATTACAAATTTTCCATACAAGATTGTAGCAAAGTATAAAAATAATGAAATTAAACCGATGATGTTTCCAAGCATCATTCACCAAGTGGCAAAGGGTTATAATGATGCCTGGTTACTAGTGGAGGTCAACGATATTGGTGACCAGGTGGCAAGTATTCTACAATATGACCTTGAGTATGATAATGTGCTGATGTGTGCCATGAGAGGTCGTGCAGGGCAGATTGTGGGTTCTGGATTCTCTGGTAAGAAGTCACAACTTGGAGTCAGAACAACCGCGGCAGTTAAAAAATTGGGATGCTCCAACTTAAAGACATTATTAGAGGATGATAAATTACTTGTATGTGATTATGATATTATCGCAGAACTGACAACATTTTCCCAAAGAGGTAATTCATTTGAGGCAGAGGAAGGTTGTAATGATGACCTAGCAATGTGCCTTGTTATTTTCTCTTGGTTAGTAGCACAGGATTACTTTAAGGAAATGACGGATAATGATGTTCGTAAGAGAATTTATGAAGAGCAAAAGAATCAAATTGACCAAGATATGGCACCTTTCGGATTCATTTCTGATGGTTTGGATGATGGGGAGATATACATAGATGAAGAAACCGGAGATCGTTGGTTACCATTTACTTCAAAAGAATTTGGAGAATATAGTGAAATGGCAAGAGATGGTATGGAATATAACACAAATTCCGATGATTGGAACTTGGATGAGTATGGAGACAAGTCTTATATGTGGGATTATCGCTAAAGAAGCAGGAATTTATAAATACTTGTAGAATAATTCTGGACTTGTCGGGGAATACAAATGGCGCTAAATTTAGCATCTCCTGGAATTGTAGTAAAGGAAATTGACTTAACAGTTGGTAGAGTTGCTCCAACTTCAAATAAAGTAGGGGCAATTGTAGCCCCTTTTGCACAGGGACCGGTCATGGTTCCAACTTTGGTTGAAAGTGAAAACGATCTTTTAAATATTTTTGGACAACCATATGCAACAGATAAGCACTACGAACATTGGTTAACTGCTTCATCGTATCTTGCATATGGGGGAGTTCTTCAGGTTGTAAGATCTGATGATACTCAACTTAAAAATGGAACTGCCGGTGTCACTACTAGCATTAAGATTAAAAGTTTAGATGATTATAATAATCTTGGATATAATGAAAATACAATTACTGGCGTAACTGTTGCTGCAAGAAATCCAGGATCTTGGTCGAATGGTATTAAGGTTGCACTGATTGATGCTAAGGCAGATCAAACTTTAACCGGAATTGCTACAGGTTCTGTTATTGTTGGATATGGAATTACCCAGGCACTTTCAGGAATAATTGCTGGTGTTGGCACAACATCTGTTGCTTCTGGATATATCAAAGGTATTGTTACCGGTATTGGAGTTAGTTCAATTGATGTAAAAGTTCTATCAACAGTTGTAGGATCTACGGTAACTAATGTAGACTACCAACCACAAGGAACTTTCACATTCAATACTACTTCAAATGTGAGAGTATATGATAATAGTAATTCAATTGTATCTGCTGCGACCACTATTCCTTCCACACAATTAGATTGGTTCGATCAGCAGACAATTGGGGTTAGCACTGCTTCAACAATTAATTGGAATAATATCGCCGGTCGTCCCTCAACAACCGAATTTGCTGCAGCAAGAGGATCAAGGTTCGATGAAGTTCATGTTATAGTAATCGATACTTTAGGAACTATTACCGGTAATGCCGGAACAATTCTTGAGAAGCATCTTGGACTATCTAAGGCAAAGGATGCCGAGTTCTCTGTTGGAAGTCCATCTTACTGGAGAAAGTATCTTGCATCCAATTCCGGATACATCTTTGGAGGTTCTGCACCTACTGGTATTGTCACCACAGGATTTGTGGCATCTGCCGGAGCAACTTCATTTACTGTTGCAACGGATACTGGTTGGGATCAAAATGCTAACGGTATTCAATTTGCAGCAACTGGCGCAAATACACTAACCCTCTCAGGTGGTTTCAATTATAATGGAACTTCATCAACTACTGCTACTGGTGAATTGGCAGCAACACTTGCAGATTTATCTTCTGGATATCAAATTTTTGCCAATACAGAGCAATATCAAGTTGATTTCCTCTTAATGGGATCTGCTGCTTACACTAAAGAAACTGCACAAGGTTTGGCAAATCAATTAATTGCAGTTGCCGAAGAAAGAAAGGATACAATAGCATTTATCTCACCATATAGAGGAGCATTCTTAAGTGATTCTTCAACAGGATTTACAGTTAACTCAGATTCTACAATTACGGATAATGTAATTAGTTTCTATTCACCAATTACATCATCATCCTATGCTATATTTGGTGGAAATTATAAGTATATGTATGACAGGTTCTCCGATACCTTTAGATATGTTCCTATGAATGGTGATCTTGCCGGACTATGTGCTCGTAATGACATCAATAACTTTGCTTGGTATTCACCAGCAGGGACTACAAGAGGTGCAATCTTGAATGCAATTAAACTTGCATACAATCCCACAAAGTCTCAAAGAGATAAATTATATTCGAATAGAATCAACCCAATCATCTTCTCGCCAGGTGCTGGAATTGTTCTTTTCGGAGATAAAACTGCTCTTGGTAAGGCATCAGCATTTGATCGTATTAATGTTCGCAGATTGTTCATCTATCTGGAAAAGGCAATCTCTACTGCTGCTAAGGATCAACTATTTGAATTTAATGATGAGATTACCAGGACAAATTTTGTAAACAGCGTTGAACCTTTCCTCCGCGATATTCAAGCGAAGAGGGGTATTTATGATTATGTTGTTGTTTGTGACGAAACAAACAACACTGCTGCTGTCATTGACAATAATGAATTTGTTGCTGACATCTACATTAAACCGGCGAGATCGATTAATTATATTGGTCTTACTTTCGTAGCCACCAGAACTGGTGTCTCGTTTGAAGAAGTAATCGGAAAGTTTTAATTTAATCAAGAGGTTTTAAAAAAATGGCAACCAGAAATCAATTAAATCCACCACCATTAAGGAAGATTACAGACTTCAAGAGTAAGCTCACGGGTGGTGGTGCTCGTCCAAATCTCTTTGAAGTCATCCTTTCTTTTCCAACAGCAGCTGCACCAGATTCTACAACTCTGGATAAAGCAAGATTTTTAGTTAAGGCAGCAGCACTTCCAGCATCAAATGTTGCTCCAATTGATGTTCCTTTTAGGGGAAGAATTCTTAAAATTGCTGGAGATAGAACCTTTGATACCTGGACGATTACAGTTATCAACGATACCGATTTCTCAATTCGTTCTGCTTTTGAAAAGTGGATGAATACAATCAATAAGGTCTCTGATAATACTGGTTCAACAAATCCTGCAGATTATCAATCAGATGCTTATGTGTATCAACTTGATCGCACCGGAGAAACTTTAAGAGCATATCATTTCTATGATATTTTTCCAACAAATATTTCTACAATTGATCTTTCTTATGAATCAACTGATGCAATTGAAGAATTTACAGTAGAAATGCAAGTTCAGTGGTGGGAAGCTATTAAAGGTACTGGCACTGGAGCTGGTGGTGAGGATATCAACTAAATAGTACATTAGACAGTTAAATTATAAAATGGCAAAACTTTTTGGTTTTTCAATTGAGGATTCTGACAGATTACAATCCAAATCTATTGTCTCCCCCGTTCCTCCCAATAATGAGGACGGGGTTGATAATTTTATTGCAAGTGGATTTTACGGACAATATTTAGATATTGAAGGAGTATATCGCACAGAATTTGATCTCATCAAAAGATATCGTGAAATGGCACTTCATCCTGAATGTGATGGTGCTATTGAAGATGTTGTGAATGAGGCAATTGTAAGTGATCTCTACGATTCTCCAGTTGAAATTGAACTTTCAAACTTGAATGCCAGTGATAAATTAAAAAAAGTAATTCGTGATGAATTCAAATATATTAAAGAATTAATGGATTTTGATAAAAAATCCCACGAAATTTTTAGAAATTGGTATGTTGATGGTAAGTTATATTACTTAAAAGTTATTGATGTTAAAAATCCTCAGGAAGGAATTAAGGATCTGAGATATATTGATCCTATGAAGATGAGATTTGTTCGTCAGGAAAAAAAGAAAGACAGAAAAGATCTTGTTAATTTATCAAATGTTAATGAAACTCAAAAAGTATTTTATCCAGATATTGAAGAATATTTTGTATATTCACCAATACCAACATATTCTGCCGGAACTTTTTCCAGTAGTGGTGCATCAAAGCAAATTAAAATTGCAAAAGATTCAATTACCTATGTTACTTCTGGTCTTGTAGATAGAAATAAGGGAACTATTCTCTCATATTTACACAAAGCAATTAAGGCACTCAATCAACTTAGAATGATTGAAGATTCTCTGGTAATTTACAGACTATCACGTGCTCCAGAACGTAGAATTTTCTATATTGATGTTGGCAATCTTCCAAAAGTAAAGGCAGAGCAGTACCTAAAAGAGGTTATGTCTCGATATAGAAATAAACTTGTGTATGATGCAGGAACTGGTGAAGTTCGTGATGACAAGAAGTTTATGTCCATGATGGAAGATTTTTGGTTGCCAAGAAGAGAAGGTGGTAGAGGAACAGAAATCACCACACTTCCTGGTGGTCAAAATCTTGGAGAACTTGCCGATATTGAGTATTTCCAAAAAAAACTTTATAGAGCACTTGGAGTTCCCGAATCTAGAATTGCTGCTGATGGTGGATTTAATCTGGGACGATCATCAGAAATTCTTAGAGATGAACTAAAATTTGCCAAGTTTGTTGGACGTTTAAGAAAACGTTTTGCAAACTTATTTAACGATATGTTAAAAACGCAATTGATTCTCAAAAATATTATTACTCCAGAAGATTGGGAAATCATGAGTGATCATATTCAATATGATTTCCTATATGATAATCAATTTGCAGAACTCAAAGATTCAGAACTTCTTAACGAACGTTTGGGTACTCTCGCAACAATTGAACCTTATATTGGAAAATACTATTCGGTTCAATATGTTCGTTCAAAGATTCTTCGACAAACTGATTCAGAAATTATTGAGATTGATGAACAGATTGAACAGGAAATAAAGGATGGAATTATTCCTGATCCATCTATGATCGACCCAATTACCGGAGAATCATTACCACCAGAGGGTGGTGATCCTGGACTAATTGGAGATGTACCCATGGAACCAGATGTTAATGGGCAGATCACAGATGCTCAGGCACAAAAAGATACCAAAAAGGCAGAGATATAAATAGATCATAGACATATATCAAGTTTTTATGGAAGATCTTATCGATTTGATTGCTACTGATTCGGCAGCATCGCAAGTGACTAGCAGTATCAAAGACATTCTTTTTGCTAAAGCAGCAGAAAGAGTTGATGCTTTTAGACCTGAAGTTGCAAATTCAATGTTTGGTGAAGGTGAGACAACCGACGAATATACCGAGGATCAAGAATAATGACAGTACATAAACCCGTTGGTGCTGGCAGTTCTATTGCAATCACTTTAGCAACTGCTACAACTTCATCAGCATTATCAGTTCAGAGCAAGGCACTAAGAGTTGTGGCAGTTACTGCCGGAGCTTTTATTGGAATTGGAACTAGTCCAACAGCAGCAACAACAGATTATTATGTTCCTTCAGGAGGAACTGCAGTTCTTGCACTAAGTCCAGCATCACAAAGAGTTGTTGGAATTATAACAGGAACAGCAACTACAATCACATTCCCAGAAGGAACAGGATCCCCATTTGTTGTTGGAGATTATGTAACTTTAACTTCTACAGGACAATCGTATTATAATTTCACACATCAAGCTGTTACGGCAGTTGATGCATCAAGTGGAATTAATGGGTATTATTCTACTAGAATTACAGTATCTACAAACACATTGGGGATTGTAACTGCATTTTCTACTGATGGTGACTTAAGAAAATCTATAAAGATTTCGGCATATGGAGCCGGAGCAGGAACTTTATATTACCAACAAGTTCAAATTGCTGGAGACGCATAAAAATGAAACTAATCACAGAAGAAGTATCACAGGTTAAGTTCATCACCGAAGGAAAAGGTGCTGCAAAGAAAATGTATATTGAAGGAGTTTTCCTTCAGGGTGATATCTGCAATCGTAACGGAAGAATGTATCCCATGCAAACTCTTGCTCGTGAAGTAGCAAGATATAATGAGGCATTCGTTAATAAGGGTCGTGCTCTTGGAGAACTCGGTCATCCTGATGGCCCTACTGTCAATCTTGATCGTGTTTCTCATAAAATTGTTTCCCTTGAACAAAGAGGAAGCAATTTTATTGGTAAGGCACAACTTTTGGAGACTCCAATGGGTAAGATTGCAAAATCTCTTATTGGTGAAGGAGTTATGCTTGGTGTTTCTTCTCGTGGTATTGGTTCACTTAAGTTGACTAATGAAGGTCATAAAATTGTTGGTGAAGATTTCATGCTTGCAACTGCAGCAGATATCGTTGCCGATCCTTCTGCCCCTGACGCTTTTGTTCAGGGAATTATGGAAGGTAAAGAGTGGGTTTGGGAAGGAGGAATCCTTCGTGAGCACCTTGCATCCAAGACTCAAAGAAGAATTAACACCTTAGTTGATAGAAAAAAATTAGATGAGCATAAAGTTGAATTATTCCAAGATTTCTTAGCAAATCTTTAATTTATAAATAAATATAGATTATAACACAATCAAACAAATGTCCGTTGGTAGCAATTTACAAGAAATGGAAAACGTAGTAACCAAAGGCGCTGCTAAAGCTGAACCAATGCCAAAGTTGTCCACAGGAATTGCTCCTGGACAAACCGGATCTTGGGAAGATTTAGGTGGCCCTACCCCAGAAAACTATAAGACAGACGACGACTCTGCAAAACTCAACACTCCTGGAGCAACTCTTGCTCAAGTCAAGAATATTGTGAATAAGGGTGCTAAGTCTGCAGATGCAATGCAGAAACTTGCCTCCGGTGCAGTTAAGGAAGAGACCGAGGAAGATGAAGAGGACCTCATTGCTGAAGAGGAAGTTACCGAAGCAATGGAAGAAGATGAGGATGAAGAGGAAGAAACTCCTAAGAAAAAGAAAAAGGGTGCAAAGGAAGAATCCGAAGATGAGGATGAGGACGAAGGTGGAATGAAGAAGGAAGAGTTTGACATCGAAGAAGATGTTAATGCTCTCCTTGCTGGTGAGGATCTTTCTGAGGAATTCCAAGAGAAAGCACGTACCATCTTTGAAGCAGCAATCAAATCAAAAGTTGCCGAAATTAAAGAAGATCTCCAAGCAGCATACGAAGAAGCACTCGTCGAAGAAGTTCAGGCAGTTAAGTCTGAACTTGTAGAAAGAGTTGATGCATACCTTGAGTATGTTGCCGACGAGTGGGTTTCAGAAAATGCACTTGCTATTGAAGCAGGTCTTAAGACTGAAATGACCGAATCATTCCTTTCCGGAATGAAGGGTCTTTTTGAAGATCATTATGTAACAATCCCTGAAGAAAGATATGATGTAATCGAGAGTATGGTAGATAAACTTGATGAAATGGAAGAAAAACTCAACGAGCAAATTCACAGAAATATTGCTCTTAATAAAAGATTAGCAGAGTCGGTTACTGATGTAATCTTTGCTGAAGTCGCTGAGGGTCTTGCACTTTCTCAGAAGGACAAACTCGCTTCTCTTGCAGAAAATGTTGAGTTTGATAGTGAATCTAGCTATCGTGAGAAACTAGTTACTTTGAAGGAATCATATTTTCCATCAAACAAAAGTGAAGCTAGTGCTCAAAGAAACACAGTTGATAATCTTGCTGAAGAAGTAGATTATGTCGGTCAATCGACTGGCGTAATGTCACAATATCTTCAGACTCTTCAAAGAGTTTCTAAAAAGTGATTTTTAAATCATAACAAATCAAACTAACACGTTTTAAAAAAGAGGTAAAACAAATGCAAATGTTCAACGCAGAACATCTGCAGGAGAAGTGGGCACCACTCCTTAATTACGAAGGACTCGATACGATCAAAGATTCGCATCGTAGAATGGTAACCGCAGTTCTCCTGGAGAACCAAGAAAGAGCACTCCGTGAAGAGCGTGAGTTTCTCTCAGAAGGACCAACTAACTCAGCTAACGCTCCTGGAGCATCGGGTGGATATTCAGGTTCAGGTGGTCAAACCGTTGCTGGTTTCGATCCAGTTTTGATCTCCTTGATCAGACGCGCAATGCCTAACTTGGTCGCATATGACCTCGCAGGCGTTCAACCAATGAACGGTCCTACAGGACTTATCTTCGCAATGCGTTCGAAGTACAAGAACCAAGCTGGTGTGGAAGCACTCTTCAACGAGCCAGATTCCGCATTCTCTGGTATTGGTACAGCACAAACTGAAACTGCAGGTTGGGTTTCTGGTGCAGTTGGTCTTGGTACTACTGCTCAGGCAGGTACTAACCCAGGTCTTCTGAACCCAAATAGCACTGCCAACCAAGCTGCCTACAATACAGGCGAAGGCATGTATACAGGTGATTCAGAGAATCTTGGCGTCGGTGGTGGTTCACAGTTCAACGAAATGGCATTCTCAATCGAGAAAGTCACCGTTACTGCAAAGTCAAGAGCACTCAAGGCTGAGTACTCACTTGAGCTCGCACAAGACCTCAAGGCAATCCATGGTCTGAATGCTGAAGCGGAATTGGCAAATATTCTCTCAACAGAGATTCTTGCTGAAATCAACCGTGAAGTTATCAGAACCATCTATAAGGTTGCTGAATCTGGTGCTCAGGCAAACGTTGCTACTCAAGGTGTATTCGACCTCGACGTTGACTCCAACGGTCGTTGGTCAGTTGAGAAGTTCAAAGGACTTATCTTCCAAATCGAGCGTGATGCTAACGCAATCGCACAAAGAACTCGTAGAGGAAAGGGTAACATCATCATGTGCTCTGCTGACGTTGCTTCGGCACTCACCATGGCAGGTGTTCTTGATTACACCCCAGCACTCAATGCTAACCTTAATGTTGATGACACCGGCAACACCTTTGCTGGTATTCTCCAAGGCAAGTACAGAGTCTATATCGATCCATATGCTGCTAACGTTTCTGCTAACCAGTACTACGTTGTTGGCTACAAGGGTTCTTCCCCTTATGATGCAGGTCTGTTCTATTGCCCTTATGTTCCTCTCCAAATGGTTCGTGCCGTTGGTGAGAACACCTTCCAACCAAAAATTGGATTTAAGACCAGATACGGTATCGTAGAGAACCCATTCTCACAAGGTACAACTGTTGGCGGTGGTACTCTTAGCACCAACACCAACCGTTACTACAGAAGAGTCCGTGTTGACAACTTAATGTGATCTCGATTCACATATCTTCTCAGACCTCCGCAAGGGGGTCTTTTTTTATCTAAATAAAAATAAAACATTATGGCAAGAAGCGCATTTGCTAATCAAATCCAGAATAGAAATTTTTTATCTCCTGTTGGATTTAAATTTACTCTGGCAAAGGAACCAAAAGCAGCATTCTTTTGCAATTCGGCATCAATTCCTGAAATTTCGATGGGAACTGCCACTCAACCAACATATCTTAAGGACCTAGACGTTCCTGGTGACAAGATTTCTTATGGAGATTTTAATATTAGATTTATGGTTGATGAGAATATGGAAAATTATATGACGATTCATAATTGGATTACTGGTCTTGGATATCCAGAGACAACAGAACAATATGCCACGGCAATTACAAATCCAGATGGTATCAGAGATCCAAAATATGTTTTTAGTGACGGAACCTTAAGAATTTTGAATAGTAATTTGAGAGATACTGCTTTAGTAAAGTTTAAAGATTTATTTCCAGTATCATTATCATCTTTAGAATTTGATACAACACTTACAGACGTTCAATACTTGACGGCAGACGCAACATTCAAGTATACTGTATATAATATCCTAGGCGCAGACGGAAATCCTCTATGAATCTTGATCAAATTCAGGAGATGTGGCAGAGAGATTCTGTTATTGATCCTGACAACCTACACGATGAATCACTAAAAATTCCTCAACTACATTCCAAATATTATACTCTCTATAATACAATCACTCTTCTTCGTGAGAAAGCAAGGGAAACCTATAATAGAGTACGTCTAGAACGTTACAATTACTACACAGGAAAGGCACCAGCAGAGGTGTATGTGGAAGATCCATTTCCGTATAAGGTAAGAGAAAAGGACGCAATAGAGAGGTATATGAGTGCAGATGAGAGACTATCTAAGATAGACTTGAAGATAAGATATTATGACATTATGCTCAAGTTTTTGGAAGAGATTATTAAGACAGTTTCTAACAGGACTTATCAAATAAAGAACAGCATAGAATGGCACAAGTTCCAATCAGGATTTAATTGAGGCAGAAATGCCTCTTTTTTATTGCAAATAAATACATATAACTGATATTATATGAATGTCACATTTGATTATATCAAAAAAGAATGAGGTGTATTTAACTATTCAA
>Ga0114978_10004076_pt1 | contig 11878 bp, 7 predicted proteins | sample S_140212_EF_Meta_FD_87027 | JGI IMG/M metagenome (GOLD analysis project Ga0114978, IMG submission 87027) | Freshwater microbial communities from Lake Simoncouche, Canada to study carbon cycling - S_140212_EF_MetaG | ecosystem: Environmental > Aquatic > Freshwater > Lake | place: Lake...
CAGATGACTATCAATAAATGCAGTCAACTGAGATTTGGCCAAAGCGCCTACTTTTTGAGCAGCCACGGTACCGTTTTTGAATAGGATTAGGGTCGGAATGCCACGAATATTGAACTGGGCGGGTACACCTTGGTTCTCATCTACATTCATTTTGGCGATTTGCAGCTTATCGCCATACTCACCGGAGAGCTCTTCCAGGATGGGGCCAATCATTTTGCAAGGACCACACCACTCAGCCCAGAAGTCGAGCAGAACTGGTTTGTCGGACTTGAGGACGTCTTGTTCGAAAGAAGCGTCAGTTACATATTTAATGCCGGCACTCATGAAAATTCCTTATTTAGGCTTATTTAGTTATGGCGTTACAACGCTTATATTAGCAATAAGCGAAACATTCTGCTCAAAATTGAAAATTAGCCATAAATCACCCATAAAAAACTCTGCTTGATGCCTCAGCCATTTCCCAAGCTTTCTGATCAACAGCATGTGCACTCATGGGTTATCACGCCTGATGCTAGTGCGCTGGAGCAATTGGCTAAAGGAATTTGGGATTGTGCACTGCAAACCAAGGAGCGCCCTTTAGTAGTGCTCAGTACCGCAGGCCCCCTCATTGGAGTGAGGGCAGCGCTCGAAAAATACCGACCTTCGGGTCTTGATCCAAAGATTGCTTTCTTGCCGCAAGTCATTAGTTTTACTGATTGGTTAGAAGCAGCACCAGGCGCATGGAAGTTTCCAAAAAAGCAAACCGATTTAGAGAGATGGTTGGGTGTCTACACCACTTTGCGTAAACATCCAGACCTGCAAGCATGGTTTAAAGCAGAAAGCGAAACAGATGCATGGGGCTTGGCGCAAGCGATTGTGGAGGCGTGCGATACCCTATCTAAAGCAGTGTGCCCACAATTACAAAAACACATTCATGCATTAATGCAAGAGGATCAAGCTAAGCAGAGCAATATTGGTGAGACCTTAGGTGATCAAGCACAAGCATTATTGGATATGACGGTTAGCAAAGTCTATTCTGGAATGGCGCGAAAAGTGGTTGATCAAGAAACCAAGGTCTTGCTCACTTTCTGGCGCTATACCGCAAGCCCAAGTGATCCAGTGTTTCGGAATCAGTTTGCAATGGCGGCACATCTTGAGGCGATTGCATCTGCTGCAGATGCAAACCAAGTAAGACCACTCATTTGGGTGGAGACTGCCGATCCCACCCCAATTGATCAAGAGATCATTGGGGGCTTACTGAGTGAGTACGCCCAATATGCTTTCGTTGTAGAGGCCAAGATGGATTGGCGCGATGTGGGGTTATGGTCCGAAGCGATTGGCATTGAAGATGGCCAGCAGTCAAAGGCCCTGGCATTAAGTAATGCCAAACGTACGCAAAGTAAAGACTGGCGCCTAATTTCAGCGAAACGCTTTGAAGAGCTGGCTTGGGCCGCGGCTAAAACCATTGAGCAACATCTCATCGATGGTAAGACCAAGTTGGCACTCGTTGCACAAGATCGTTTAGTGGCAAGAAGGGCGCGAGCACTACTAGCAAGATTGGGTCCTGCGCTGAATATTCGTGACGAAACTGGTTGGAAGTTATCTACAACGCGTGCAGCCGCAGCATTTAATAGTTTGTTTGAGCTCATCAAAGCGCCTAAAGATGGCCCGAGTGTAAAAGCCTTGCTCGAGTTTTTGCAGAATCCTTTTTTGGATCTTGGAAAAGTCCTTAACAGAGATCCAAAAACTTGCATGGGGCTGATTGCAGAACTAGAAGATATCTTGGTTGCCAGCAAAGCGGAGTCTGGTTGGAAAACCTTCCACTTAGCCATTGAGGGCGCGCAGGACAACGCTGCCAAAACTTCAAGAAATTTACCAAGTGCTGCTTTATTGGAGCTATTGCAATTTGTTAGAGAGCGTCATCATGAGTGGCTTACGCTCAAGGTTGATTGCAATCAAGCTTATACGCTGTTGCAAACTAATCTTGAGGATACGGGCATGGCACAAAGCCTTTATCAAGACTCCGCTGGTAAGCAGTTGCTAGAAGTACTCAAGACATTTGATTTAACTAAGACGCAGTATCAAGCGGCACCCATTCGTTTAAGCGAGTGGCTTAGTCTGCTCAAAACGGTGATTGAAGGAGCGAGCTATCAAGAGGCTGGTAAGGAAGCCAAGGCCACACTCAGTATCTTGCCGCTCAGTTCAATACGTCTGCGTGACTTTGAGGCAGTGGTGGTGGCGGGTTGTGATGAACAGCAGTTACCGGCGTATTCAGAGCCGCCCTTATTTTTCTCTGATGCGGTTAATCAGCTTTTAAAGACTTCTACGATTGCAATGCAGTTTGTGCAGCAGGCTAGAGATCTCTCGCAACTTCTAGTGTCTTGTGCCAACGTTGATTTACTCTGGCAGAGTAAGAGTAATAACGGAGAACCACTGCGACCTTCGGCTTGGATACAGCGTTTACAGAATCAGATTGGGCTCGAAGCGATTCCAACGCAATTGAAAAAGCGTGTATTTGAAGCTACGCCAATGGCTATGGCAGTGGCGCATTTTGAAGAGGCGCTACCCATGCCTTTATCAATGAGCCCCAGTGCTTATAAGGCTTTACGGGATTGTCCATATCGCTATTACGTACGTAGTTTATTGGGTTTAAGAAAGAACAAAGGTTTTGATGAGGGTTTTGACGCTTCATTAGCAGGGCAGACTTTGCACAAACTGCTCAAACGTTTTTATCAAGCACTCAAAACTCAGGAGCATACCAATCCAGCTATCAAAATAGATCAAGATCAAAGACGTGCGTGGATGGAAAATAGTCTTGCTATTCATTCGGAACAAGAGTTCGCTACTTTGATTGAAGGTGATGCCAGAGTGATGGGCACATTGAGAGATTGGCAAAAACAAATCCCCAGTTTTGTCGATTGGCAATTGCAACGCGAGCAAGCTGGCTGGCAATACTTTGATGGCGAGGTCAACGTAGGTTTTGATTTACCGTTTAAAGATATCGACGGCAATTTCAAAACCATTCGCATTGAAGGTTTTGCGGATCGCTATGATGTGCAGACTGAAGACAACACCCTGGCCTCAGTGATTGATTATAAAAATCAACGCTTTGAGAGAGTGAAGGTACGTGCGGAACACCTTTTAGATGACCCTCAGTTATTGATCTATGCCCGCGGTGCTAACGAAGAACAAGAAAACCATAAGCTCACTGGCCATGTGGTTCAACAGGCAGAGTGGGCAGCGCTAAAAGCAGACCTCTCTAAGGGCGAACAAAAGGCATTGCGTAGTCAAGAGGTAATAGATATGCCAGCGATGATGCAGCAGTTTTCTGAGCAAATCACAGAGGATGTAGAGCAACTGTGGGCTAAGAAGCCTATGCGAGCATTTGCCCCTGAGAGTGTGTGCCAATACTGTGAAGCCCGCGGCATTTGTAGAAAGGGGATCTGGTGACTGATCATCTAAATGCGCAGATAAACGCACTTCCTGAGAAGCAAGTCTATTCAGAAAAGCTTGCCTGTGACCCCCAGCGCTCGGTGATTGTTTCTGCGTGCGCAGGTAGTGGCAAGACTTGGTTACTCGTAGCAAGAATGGTACGACTCTTGCTTGATGATGTTAAACCGCAAGAGATCCTCGCATTAACATTTACACGCAAAGCCGCACAAGAGATGCGCGATCGCTTATATGGCTTGCTAGAGCAGTTCTCAAAAAGTGATGACACCTCTTTAACGAAGGAGCTCATCGCTAGAGGCATGGAGCCAGAGAAAGCTAAGCAATCTTTATCCAAGGCTAAAGTGCTTTATGAGCAGGTGCTTGCAAATCCGCAGCCAATTGTGATTGATACTTTCCATGGTTGGTTTGGTAGATTGCTTGGTGCGGCCCCAGTTTCATTGGGCATTCAACCAGGATTTAAATTGCGTGAAGATGCTAAACGATTGCAAGAAGAGTGTCTTGATGATTGGTGGGGTAATCTCACACCAGAGCTTAAGGTGTATTACGACGTCTTACTGAGCCATCTTGGTTCACATGAGACACAAAAGCTTTTAATGGGAAGAAGCAGCCTCTTTAAACAAAGAGGGGCATGGACTTTCTTTGCTAAGGATTGTAAGCAAACAGGCAATAGCCCAATAGAGCGTTTACAGCAAACGCTATACAAACTGAATTCACCTAATCCATTGCTAGCCCAGTGGAATGCAGTAAACACCTTAGCTGATCTGGAGTTTTTGGCGCATTGCTTTAGAAATAGCAGTGCAAATGACCAAAAACTATTACCTAACCTATTGCCAGCCCTTATATGCAAGCAGCGTGGCGGCGATGTGATGGATATTGTTGCTACCTTACAAAGCGTCTTCTTAACAAAAGACCCAGTGAAATACCGGACGGGTAACGATAGTGCTTTGAGCGTGTTACAAACCTTTTTAAATAACGAAGGTATGGCCGACCGAGTTGGTGAGCACATTGCTTTTAAGCAGTCTTGGGGTCACGCTTTCGAGGAATATCTCCTGTGGCAAGCAGAGCAGGATGTCTTTGCTATTAACGAAGCCTGGTTTGTACTCAATCAATCGATGATGGCGCACGCCAATGCCGTAAAAGAAAACATGCGCGTGCGTGACTTCGATGATTTAGAAATTGGCGTTAGCATGCTCATGGGTGATTCTGCTAATGCTGCGTATTTACAGTCACGCTTGGACGCTAAATATAAACAAATCTTGGTGGATGAGTTTCAAGATACCAATCCATTGCAATGGCAAATCTTGCGAGCTTGGTTAGCGGGCTATAGCGAGGGCGATGATAAGCCTAAAGTATTTATTGTGGGCGACCCTAAGCAATCGATTTATCGTTTTCGCCGCGCTGATCCTAGATTGTTCACGAGTGCAAGAGCGTTTTTGCATCAAAACCTAGATGCTGCTTATATCGAACAGGATAAAACGCGTCGTAATGCAGGTCAAATCAATAAAGCGGTCAATGCGATCTTCAGGAGTGAGCAGCTTCCACCAGAATATCCATACACTGAGCAAGAAACCCTGTGGATAAGCCCTAAAGAGAATCAGCCTAGTGATGCATATGCCAAAGAGGGGGAAATTTATTTGCTCCCTTTAATACCATATGCAGAAAAACTGGAAGAAGTGCGAGAAGGTAGTGCTTTTGATAATGCTATTGTGGACTCTAGCGAGACGGTTGCTGTAGTACAGCGTCAACAAGAAGGTCAATTGGTCGCTCGCCTCATTAAAGAAATTATTGCCACTCGAAAAGTAGTCGACAAAGAAGGCGGTCATGAGATTTGGAGGGAGGCTCGTGCGAGCGATTTCTTATTGTTAGTAAAGCGCCGTAAATTTTTACCTCAATATGAAAGAGCGCTACGTGAAGCAGATCTTGCCTATGAGAGCTCGCGCTTAGGTGGTTTATTAAATACGCTGGAGGTCGATGATCTTATTGCTTTATTAACGGTACTCGTGACACCACGGCATGATTTGCCATTAGCTCAAGTTCTGCGTAGCCCCATTTTTGGCTTTATTGAAAAACAAATGCAGCAGTTGGCGATTGCGATGGCCTCAGGTCAATATCGCTCCTGGTGGGATGCACTGCAAGATACTCAGGATGGAGGATTACTGGTAGCAGCACGCTATCTCAAGCACTGGCACCTCTTAGGTGAGCGTCTACCAGTTCATGATTTACTAGATCGCATTTATCAAGAAGGTGATGTGCGTCTCAAATATGCCGCCGTCTGTCAGGATATTGATCGGCCACAGGTATTGGCAAACTTAGATGTATTCTTAGAGGTAGCGCTGAATCAAGATGGTGGTCAATACCCAAGTTTAAGCCGCTTCATTCAGGAAATCAATGCCAAGCGTCGTGGCGATGATGATGAGACCCCTGATGAGGGTGATGTTGATGCTGTGGGTGATGACAACTTAGTCGATCTTGATGAAGAAAGTGAGATGTCGGAAGAAGATCGCCATAAGCGTGTGCGCTTGATGACGATTCACGGGGCAAAAGGGCTGGAGTCACCCTTTGTGATCATGCTCGATACCAACAATACCGATACCAATGTGGACTACAGTGGCGTATTAATTGAGTGGGCGCCAGAAGAAGAGAGTCCATCACATTTATCGCTCTTTACTTCTAAAACATTGACTAGCCCGCGAGCTGAAATGAATGAAGAAGAGAGGCGCATTGGCGATAACGAAAACTGGAACTTGCTCTATGTGGCTATGACTCGTGCTCGCCAAGGACTATGGATCAGCGGTGATGCGCAGAAGCCAACGAAGAATAATCCTGACGGCTTAGATAAAACCTCTTGGTATGGTAAGGCCTGCAATGCTGAGTTAGCAATTTATCCGGTTGCCCAAGATCAGACTAGTAAGTCTAAAGACCAGGCAGTCAAGCTAAAGAATGCTCCAGAAAGTGCGGTTGAAGATTTTGTTTTGGAGTGGAAGCCTGCTCAAGAAAGTCATACCCAATTGCTGCGTGACATTGAAAGTGGAGTCACGGTTGAAGTGTTTGTAGGAGAAGCGGAAAAAATCACCGATCCCGACCCAGAAATTTTGGAGGAGGGTACACATTTTCATAAGTTGCTTGAGTTCCTCACTGCAGACTCAAATAATCCGGCTAAATCCTCAATGCCAAGCGAACAGGAAGTCATGAATTGGCTTGACATCGATCAGGCGCATGCGAAGAAAGTGATTGAGCGTACTCAAAAAGTATTACAGTCACCGGAGCTTGCCAAGTATCTGACTTCAGGTCAATGGGTTGCTGCATGGAATGAACTCGATATTGCCAGCAAAGAAGGTAAGAGCTATCGCATGGATCGCTTGGTCGAACTAGATGACTACATCGCGATCATTGATTACAAACTCACGATTCCAGAGTTAGGTAGCGAGAAGTATGAAAAATATCGCGAGCAATTGAAAAACTACCAGGCTGAATTGAGTCGTATTCGGGAAGATAAACCCAATAAGGCGTATTTAATCTCCTCAGAAGGCAAGCTCCACCAAATTGGCTAGGCCTTAAGGCTCTTGAATTCTGCCTAAAAGCCCCCATATGACTAGGGAATAACAGAAATACCTAAACTAGCGATAATAAAAATCGCAGTGAACCATCCTTTAAGGAGTCATGATGAAAACACAAAATGTACTGAAATTCATTGTTGGCGTATTTGCTAGCGCAGTATTGCTTACGAGCAATCTCGCCTTAGCGGAGGCAACACTACCCCAAGTTTCTCAAGCGATTCAATCTGGGCAGTTAGCTAAAGCTGACGCCATGATGAAAGAAGTATTGAAAAACCATCCGAATAGCGCCAAAGCACATTACATGGCTGCTGAACTGTATGTAAAAGAAGGTAAGTTAGATGCTGCCAGAAGCGCATTTGTGCGGGCGGATAATTTGGCACCAGGTTTGCCTTTTGCGCAAGCAGAATCAGTTCAAAAATTACAAGCACAATTGCGTACTGGTGCTGTAGCAGCGCCAGCGAATACTGGCGCAGACTCCATTCTCAGTAGTCCATTGTTCTGGATCTTGATCGCAATTTTGATTGCAGGTGTAGTGTTCTTTATGAAGAATCGTAATCGTCCAACGCCAGCTCAGGGCTATAACGCATCAACTCCAAATGGCCAGCCTGGTGCCCCCGGCGCTCCTGGTACTCCAGGTGCTTACCCTCCTGGTTATCCTGGCGCACCTGCAGCAGGCATGGGTAGCGGCTTGATGGGAAGTTTGGCAACAGGTGCGGCACTGGGTGCAGGCATGGTTGCTGGTCAAGCTTTAGCGAATCATTTTGCGGGTGGCGGTAATCACGCTAACCCTGGAAATGGTAATAACGATTTCAACCAAGTGGGTGGTCCTGTACCTGATGCGCCGAACTTTGGTGTGCAAGACGTTAGCTCTTGGGATGATGGGGGATCTAACTCTTGGGATGATGGCGGTGACTTTATGGATAACGTCTGATTTCATTTGTACGGTAGAGGCTAGTTAGTAGCAGCAGTTAAACTGGCCTCTATGAAGTATTTTTCTGAAATCATTGAGGTTATCCATCTTTGGCTGTTCCGAGTCAGCATGTATTTATCCAATACATTCTTAGATGATCCCGCCATACTGGCCTTTGCTTTTTGCTAAACCCGAGATAAGCAGCTCTCACAACACCACCTTCTGAATTCGGGTGGTTTTTTATTGCACAAAATTTAGGCAATCTCGCCTATAAACAACAAAAACATCCTCATTTTTGCGGTTTTTACATATACTGTATAAACATACAGTATATTAATGACTATGACGCAACAAATGAACCCCACCAAAGTAACGCTGAGCCAGTCACCAAAAGCCTTAGCAGGCTATTTTGCTGCTTGTGAGCTCAAACTCCTCAGTCACCGGATTTCAGCTGGATTTCCGAGTCCAGCAGCAGATTACGCTGAAGATGGCCTTGATCTGAACCATTACCTAGTCCAAAACAAGCCAGCGACCTTCATGTTCACCGTCCAAGGGGACTCAATGCTCGGTGCGGGGATTTGTGACGGTGACAAGGTAGTCGTTGATAAAGCCCTGAAGGCAAAACATCAAGATATCGTGGTCGCAGTCGTCGACGGTGAGTACACCATCAAGCGCCTCTATCAACTGCGTGGCCGCATTGAGCTACAGCCAGAGAATCCCAGCTATCAACCAATGACTTTTAGTGAGGGTAGTGAGTTACAGATCTGGGGTGTTGTTGTTGGGGTTGTACGCAAGTACAGCAATGCCAGTACGAGATACGGCAAGAGGGCAAAGTCATGAGCGCATCTTCAGCATCAAACGTACTCTTCGCTTTAGTTGATGTGAACAACTTCTACGTTTCTTGTGAGCGTGTATTTCAGCCCAAATTAGAGGCAGTGCCGATGGTAGTGCTCTCGAACAATGATGGTTGTGCTGTAGCACGTAGCGCTGAAGTCAAAGCACTTGGCGTAAAGATGGGAACGCCTTGGTTTCAGATGGAGGAGCTCGCCAGAAAGCACGGCATTCAGGCTTATTCGTCTAATTACACCTTATATGGTGATATGAGTAATCGGGTGGTTCAGGTATTGCGGAGCTTTACGCCCAATCTAGAGGTTTACAGCATCGATGAAAGTTTCTTGCAAATCGAGACAGTCTTAAAGCAGTACCAAGATACCCTCGAGCTTGGTCAAAATATCAAACAGAAGGTCAAAGATACTACTGGCTTGCCAGTTTGTGTCGGTATTGGTGCGAGCAAGACCTTAGCAAAGTTAGCTAATCACTTAGCCAAAAAACACAAACAGTTTTCTGGAGTATGTGATGTGAATGCCATGAGCAAAGAAGAGCTCTATCAATGGATGAGTGAGACTGAAGTGGGTGAGGTGTGGGGTGTGGGCAGTCGGATTGCTAAAAAACTCAAAGTACAACATATTCATAGCGTATTTGACCTCTTACAAGCTTCGCCACAGGCCATGCGTCAACAGTTTGGCGTTGTGATGGAGCGTCTTTGTTATGAACTACGTGGCGTCTCTTGCCTCAAACTAGAAGAGGTAGCGCCAGCCAAACAACAAATCATTGCCTCACGTAGCTTTGGCAAGTTAGTAACGAGCCAAGCGGAGCTTGCTCAATCGGTTGCCACTCATGTAGCGCGGGCCGCAGAAAAATTAAGAAGCCAAGACAGCGTGACGGGCGCGCTGACCGTATTTATTCAGACAAATCCATTTAAACAATATGAGCCACAGCATCATCAAAGTGTCACGATTCCATTGGCAGATGCAAGTGATAACACCTTGACCTTAACCAATGCTGCGCTAGCGGGTCTTAAGCAAATCTATCAACCGAACTTTCGTTATAAGAAAGCGGGCGTCATTCTCAATCTCATTGGTGATAAACCCACGATGCAGCAATCACTATTTGAGGAGGTCGAGAGTAAAGGTAAATCAGCGCATCTCATGAAAGCGATGGATGCGATCAACACCCGTTTTGGTAATGCAGTAATCCGCTCTGCAGCCGCAGGAACAAATGACACTAAGCAAGTATGGCAAATGAGATCAAATAATAAGTCTCAAAACTACACCACGCAGTGGGATGAGTTACCGGTCGCGAGATAAGAATGAGTATGAAAAAACCACAGCAAAGTCGTCATCAAAATAGCGATGTTTCACTAGCTCATTTTGTGAGCTTTTGAGTCATTAATCTAGATATAGAGCAGTACATCAATACTAAAAGAGGAGAAATTAAATGAATACATTCAGTAACTTGATGAACAACTTCAATGGCATCTCATTGGCAGTCGTCATGATTTTGTCGTACTGTGCAGTATTGAAAAATACCAAGCGTCATGAAGGTGACACAAGATCAGTATTTACTAGTAAGCGTCGTTAAAGAGTAGAGCAGTAAAGAGTAAGGCAGCAACAAAACGCAGCTGGCAGAGGGGGAATAGGGAAATCACGGATTCCTTGTTTCCCCCATCAAGCCCAGTACGTTATCAAAGCAATCAGCGGGCATGGTCGGTGTGATCACCCCAATCAGATCTTCTGCATAAGCAGCAGGGTAAACATGCTTTAATAATAGAACTATATTCTTTAGGATAGAAGTTCATGAATGCCGTGTTAACACAGATCTCAACCGGTTTTAAGTCGCTCACAATCAGTGGGGCGTATGAGCATGGATAAGACGCTTCCTTACGCCGGCATTCGTGTGGTGGAATTTACCCACATGGTGATGGGGCCGACTTGCGGGATGATTTTGGGTGACCTTGGTGCAGAAGTCATCAAGGTTGAGCCGATTGATGGTGATAAAACTCGCAATCTATTGGGCTCAGGTGCCGGATTTTTCCCGATGTTCAATCGTAATAAGAAATCGATTGCAGTGGATATGAAATCACCAGCAGGCATGGCGTTGGTGAAAAAGTTGGTGGCGAGCGCAGATGTTGTCAGTGAAAACTTTAAACCAGGAACCATGGCAAAGTTAGGCTTAGATTACGAGACTCTGAAAAAGAACCATTCAAAATTAATTTACGTTTCTCATAAAGGCTTTTTACCTGGCCCTTACGACCATCGCACTGCCCTGGACGAGGTAGTGCAAATGATGGGGGGCTTAGCGTACATGACAGGCCCAGAAGATAGACCATTGCGTGCAGGCTCTTCTGTCAATGACATCATGGGCGGTATATTTGGTGCCATTGGGGTGATGGCTGCCCTGAGAGAGCGAGAGATCACGGGCACAGGACAAGAGATTCAGAGCGCTTTATTTGAAAACAATATTTTCTTGGTTGGCCAGCACATGATGCAGTACGCCGTGACTGGTCAAGCTCCTAAACCCATGCCGAGTCGTATTTCGGCTTGGGCTATCTATGATGTATTTGAAGTGGCTGGGGGAGAAAAAATATTCCTCGCAGTTGTTACTGATACGCAGTGGAAAATATTTTGTGATGTATTTGACTTTGCAGATCTATATGGTGATCCCAGTCTAAAACTCAATAATCAACGCGTAGAGGCTAGGCCGACATTGATTCCTGAAGTTAAAAAAAGGTTGGCTGACTATTCTGCAAAAGAAGTGGCGCAGATTTTTGAGGATCATGGCTTGCCTTTCGCTCCCATTACCAAACCAGAAGAACTATTTGACGATCCGCATCTAATTGCTACAGGTGGATTAGCGCCCATTACCCTGACGGATGGGCCAAATGCAGGCATTCAAACGGCTGCTCCCTTAATGCCCTTGATGATGAATGGTGAAAGATTGGGTGTGCGCCTTAATCCACCCAAAGCAGGTGAGCAAACCCAAGAAATTTTGATTGAGCTTGGATATAGTCAAGATGAAATTGATGGCTTGCTTGCTGGTGGCATAGTCAAGCACGCACAAACAGTCTAAAAGCTTAGGCATCAGGAATAAAGCGAGATTAATCCTGGATGGTAGCGGCTACACGCCTGATAATTTTCGGGGG
>Ga0114978_10004078_pt1 | contig 11875 bp, 8 predicted proteins | sample S_140212_EF_Meta_FD_87027 | JGI IMG/M metagenome (GOLD analysis project Ga0114978, IMG submission 87027) | Freshwater microbial communities from Lake Simoncouche, Canada to study carbon cycling - S_140212_EF_MetaG | ecosystem: Environmental > Aquatic > Freshwater > Lake | place: Lake...
CCTGACGCTATAGCCTTCCAAGATTGAAGTTGATCGCGCAGGGACTGGGCGCTCGTGACATCACCGGCCAATAGCCTATCCACCGCGCGATCAAATCGGGTGACTTCGAGACTATCCGGCGCCGCAATATCCGCGAGCCCCTTGAAATCCTGCGGTGGAAAGGCCTTGAAGGTCAAAAGGCCTCGCAAGACATGGTTATGGGCGTGGTTTCGCAAAGGCGCGACGAGATCGAGGAGCGCCCTGACCGTGTCGGTTCCCGTGGGAGCAAGGTTTGCGATCATGGCCGCCCTATGGGTCTCGTCCTTTAGGCCGGAGCGACGCAGCCCCTCTTGGGCAATGAATAGGCGACGATAGAGGTCTGCCTCATCGCGGACCTCTGCCGGGGACCAAAGGCGCTCAGCCACAGCGGCGGCGCGGGGCCATAGCCTTTGGTCAATGATCTCATCTGTGATCAGTTCGGACCACAGCGCGGCCTCTCCGCCCAGCACCAGAGCCTTTTGGGCTTCCGTCAGTTTGAGGTCTGGGTTCTTGACCATCTCTTCCGCAAGGCGAGGGCCAAAGATCGGATGTTTTTTTACCGTAGCGGCCTGTTCAGGGTTCAGACCGCTGGCGGCGGGGTCTTGAGGATCGACCCGGTAAGCGCTGATTGCAGGCTCCAACAGGTCCAAATAATAGCCAGCCGAGACGATGACCGGATGGCCTAGGGCGGTGGCCTTGGCCATAGAGCCCGATCCGCGCCAAGCTTGGATGACCGTATCCTTGCCCGTTTCGACCCGTCCAATCTCTTCCCAGCCAATGACGATCTTACCGCGTCGTCGCAGTTGGGCGGCCAGTTGATCGTGGAAATAGCCTTCCAACTCGACCTTCGATTTCAGGCCCTTAGTGGCCATGAAGGCTTGGATCTGCGGGTTCTTGGCCCAATGTTCGCCGGTAACCTCATCGCCGCCGACATGGAAATAGGGGTCTGGGAACAGGCCCGCCATCTCACTGAACAGACCATCGAGAAAGGCGTAGGTCTCGGGGATCGTGGGGTTCAGCGCTGAGTTCATGGCGCTAATATAGTTGGCCCCCGCCGTTGGCCCTGAGGCCAGTTCTGGATAGGCATTCAAGATGGCCAGGGTGTGACCGGGCACATCAAATTCCGGTACGATGCGAATACCGCGATCGCGGGCGTAGGCCACCAGTTCGCGAATCTGCGCTTGGCTATAATATTGGCCGTGAGCGCCCACCTCATGAAGTTTGGGATAGAGGCGGCTTTCGACACGGAAGCCTTCATTGTCGCTGAGATGCAGGTGGAGGACATTGAGTTTGACCTGCTCCATCGCATCGATCTGCCGCTTGAGGCTGTCTGGGCTCATAAAGTGGCGCGCCACATCGATCATGATCCCGCGCCAGACAAATCGGGGCGTATCTTGAATCGTACCAAGCGCGAGATGAGGACCGGCTGGCCCGTCAATCACGGCCTGACGCAGGCTGGCGAGGCCATAGAGCACGCCTGCCGGTCCATCGGCGACCAAGTGAACCTGCCCGTCCTTGAGGGTGAGGCTATAGGCCTCCTTTTGGGTTGGCTGCAGAAATCCGGGATCGTCTGAGCGGCACTCAATGATCAGGACGGCGCGTGGACCGGGGCTTGTCACCGTCTGGAGGCGGCGGGTCCAGCTCTGTTCGAACCGCTCGGCGGCGCGGGTCAGGAGCGGGCTACGATGGCCCCGCCATTCGATCCTGAAGCTTTGGGGCAGGGCATTCTTGCTGGCGGTGATTTGGCTGGCGCGTGGAACCGGCAAGAAGGCGCTCTGAGCTTGCGGAACAGCTTGGACGGGCGTGGTCATGGCGAGGGCCGCTAAGGCTATGAGGATGATCAGAGATGGAGGGTTTTTGCGCAATTTAAGCATGGGTCACCGCCTTGGCTTGGATCCGCTCCGATAGGGTCAGATGACCGCGCCAGCCATAGTGGAAGATAACCAGATAGCAGGGGACGGTCAGGGCCGCGAAGACCAGTTGAAAGTCGTAATGCTGTTTTAGGATCGCAAAGGCCTGGGGAATGATGGCGCCGCCGGCAATGCCCATGATCAGGAAGGCAGACCCAGTCTCGGTCAGGCGACCAAGCCCACGCACGGCCAGAGGAAAGACGGCGGGCCAGACCATGGCATTGGCGAGGCCTAAAGCTGCGACGAACCCGACCGAGACATAGCCCTTTGTCAAAAAGGCCGCGATGGCAAATACGAGCCCTAGCACCGCTGAAAGTCTTAGATAGGCCTGCTGTGATATGAACCGCGGCGTAAAGATCAGGCCAAGACCATAGCCGACCAACATAGCGGCCAGTGTCCAAGAGGTCATGAACTTGGTCTGCTCTAAGGGCAGGCCAAAGCCGCGCCCATAGGTGCCGATGGCATCCCCGGCCATGACCTCGACGCCGACATAGACAAAGAGGCAAATGACACCGAGCCACAGATGGCGCGTTTGCGAAAATCCAAGACCTTCAGTGTCATCTGGCGCGTCAGAGGCTGTGGGATTGGCCTCGGCAGGATGGATGTCGGGGAGGGGAGAGATGAGGGCCAGTAGCGCCACGACGATCAGCAAGCCTGAGGCGATGAGATAGGGCGCATGGATGTTGGCTGCGAAACTGTTGAGTAGCTGCTCGCGTGAGGGGCCTGTGGCGCTCTGAAGCTGCACGGTGAGCCGGTCAACATCATGCAGCACAAACAGGCCAATCAGGATCGGGGCAAGGACCCCTGCGATCTTGTTGCAGATGCCCATCAGGGCAATGCGCTGGGCACCGCTCTCAATGGGACCAAGGATGCTGACATAGGGATTGATCGCGGTCTGCAGCAGCGCCAAGCCTCCGCCAAGGGTGAATAGGCCCGTCAATGCGCCAGGATACCAGCGCCGCGTGGCGAATTCGGCAAAGCTGGCCGCGCCAACGGCCATAAGGATCAGGCCCGCAGATAGGCCTCTCTTTAGGCCCAGACGCCGATGGATGGCTGAGGCGGGAAGAGCAAAGAAGAAATAGGACAGATAGAAGACCATCAGGATCAGGAACGAGTTCACATCGTTCAGGTCGAAGGCCAGCCGTACAAAGGTAATGAGCGGTCCATTGAGCCAAGTGAACAGGCCGATGATGAAGAACAGGCCGCCGACGATCGAAATGGACTGGATATAGGCACCGCGTGCGGGCGTGGCTGTGGCCATCGGCGTGATCTTCCCTAATGAGCGCATTTTTGAGCGCCGCTATTGTCTTCAGGCTGTCCGGTCTCGGTGGATATGTCGAGGCCCGATATAAGTTATTGACAAGATCCTCAGCTTTTCTAAGCCTGAAATTCAAATCCATTAGGGCGAAGACCATGACCACTGACGTCAAAATCACCGATGCGGGCCACGTCCGCACGATCCTTCTGAACCGCCCTGAAAAGAAGAATGCGCTTAGCGATCAACTGGCTTGGGGTGTGGTTGAGGCCATCGAAGCGGCGGCCCACGATGATAATGTCTGGGTCATTGCGCTGACCGGGAGCGGCGACTCCTTTTGCGCGGGCCTAGACCTTTCAGCGCCGGAGAAGTTTTCGCCCCTGACGGCTCAGTCGGCGCAGTTGGATGACATCCATTGGGTCGGCCAGTTCCTGCTGTCGATGCGCAAGCGCTGCGATAAGCCCATTGTCGGCGGCATCAATGGTGTGGCGGTTGGGGCGGGTTTGGGCCTCGCCATGGCCACCGATGTTCGTTTGATCAGCCGTAGCGCGCGGCTGATGGCGGGCTATACGCGCATTGGCGGCTCACCCGATGCGGGCCTGACCATCACCCTGCCTCAGGCGATGGGCTATGAGCCTGCCCTGCGGTTCATGATGGAGAACCGAACAGTCGTGGGGGACGAGGCCGTGGCTCTTGGCATGGCCGGTGAGGCTGTGGATGCGGACCGGTTTACCGAACGCCTCGCCGAATATTGCGAAGACCTGTGCCAATGGTCGCCGATCACTCTGCGCCTTCTCAAGCGTGGCATGACCAAGTCGCTCGAGACCTTGGATCTGGAGCAGCAGCTTCGTTACGAACTAACCAATATCCGTATGGCCTTTGGAAGTGATGATGGAAAAGAGGCCCGCAAGGCCTTCTTTGAAAAGCGCAAACCTAATTTCACGGGTCGATAGGTGGCGGACTAGTTGTCGGCCAAACTGTCCGCGATCTGTTTGATCTTTGGCAGGATCTCGAGGAAGGCGGCGGCGATGTCCGGGTCAAAATGCTGCCCGGCGCCCTTGGTGATGATGTCGACCGCCACCTCATGCGCCATGCCGTCCTTGTAATAACGCCGACTGATCAGGGCGTCATAGACGTCTGCGACGGCCATGAGGCGAGCAGAAATGGGAATGTCATCGCCCTTTAGGCCCTGTGGATATCCAGATCCGTCCCATTTTTCTTGGTGCGACAGGGCAATTTCCTTAGCGCATTGCAGGAACGAGTTTTGGGTTGGCAGAAGGGCTTCTGCCCGGACCAAGGCATTGTAGCCAATGGTGGTGTGGGTCTTCATGATCTCGAACTCTTCGACGGTCAGCTTGCCGGGCTTGAGTAGGATAGCATCGGGTATGCCGACCTTGCCGATGTCGTGCAGGGGAGCCGATTGAATGAGGGTGTGGATCTGGTTTTCCGTCAGATAGGCTGCAAAGCGGGGGTGGCGCCTCAGATGTTCGGCCAGAGCACCGACATAGAGCTGGGTGCGGCGGATGTGGTTGCCGGTCTCATTATCGCGGGTCTCGGCCAAGGATGCCATGGCTGAGATGGTCACGTCTTGAAGGCGTGTTGCCTCCTCGGTGCGACGGGCAACCTCTTGGCTCAGGAAGGTGTTGTTGTCCCTTAGGAAGTCGCTCGCCAGCTTGAGCTTAATGTGGGTGGCGACCCGGACCATCAGGATCGGTGGGCTTATGGGCTTGGTGATATAGTCGACCGCGCCGCGTTCGAGGCCTTCCTGCTCATCCATCTTGTCGGTCTTGGCCGTCAAGAAGATCACCGGTATATGCTTTAACCGCGAACTGTTTTTGATGGTCTCACAGACCTCCCAGCCCGTGAGCCCTGGCATCATGACGTCGAGCAGGATTAGGTCGGGGAGGGGATCGCCTTCCAAAATCTTCAAAGCCCGTTGGCCGCTGGGCGCGACCTTGATCTTGTAGTCCTTGCCCAGTAATTCACCGAGCAGTTCAAGGTTCTCAGGAGCGTCATCAACGCAGAGGATGGTGCTCTGTTGCGAATTGGGCGTGATCATACTCGGCCTATCGTCTTTAGGATGGCATATGCCGCGGGATAGTCGTAATCATTGATATTATTGGAAAATTCGTCGAAATTTTTGCCGAGGAGCGTCCTGAACGGTTGTTCAAATTCCTTGAACAGGCGATTTGATCCGATGTCATCCGACTTGAGGAGGCGGGTCATCTGGTCGATTTGGACATCAAAGTCAGAGGGGACGTCCACCGTAGCAGCCACGATTTCGTTGGCTGTCCCGAGCGCTATGTTCAGATGACTCAGCAGCGAGCCTAGGGCCAAGCAGAGGGTCTGGTACTGTTGTTCGATCAGGGCGCTGTCATTGCCCCGACTAATCAAGCTCTCGAGTGCACCGGCCATGGTCGCGATATGATCCGCCCCGACGCTGCCCGCCGTGCCCTTCAGGCTATGGGCAATCCGTTCCCTGTCCTTGGAGGCCTCGGCGCTATGGGCCGCGTCATATTCCGCGGAGAACCGCGCGCTGCGGTCTGCAAACTTGGTGAGGATGGAGAGCGCTAGTTTCTCATTGCCGTTGGTATTTTGCAGCGCCTTAACCCGATCAATTCCTTCAACGGTCGGCAAGGTCGGCGCTTCGATTGCTAAGCCCGTTTCTATTGGCGCTTCGGCCTCCTCGACGTCTGTATCATTGGGCGTGACCCATTGTTCCAACACCCGCCAAAGCTCATTGGGGTCGATCGGCTTGGTCACATAGTCGTTCATGCCGACCTCGGCGCACCGTTCGCGATCCTTGGCCATGGCGTTTGCGGTAAGGGCCACAATGGGCAGGTTGGCCAGTTCGGGTAGTTTGCGGATCTCAAGGGTGGCTTCGAGACCATCCATGATCGGCATGTGCATATCCATGAACACAAGGTCCCACGGCTCTGCCTTGACCCTAAAGAGCGCCTCTAGGCCATTTTCTGCCAGTGCGATGGCTATGTTGCGCTCTTGGAACAGCCCGACCGCAACGTCGCGATTGATCTCATTATCTTCGACCAACAGAATGCGCGCATGTTTGAAGCGCTTGGTGAAGGCCATGATCTCGACCTCTGACAGCTTCGAGCTCTTGTCCGATTTAGACTTACGCCCCTTGGCCTTTTTGGGCCCGGGTTTCGCGAAGAGGGTGTTGGCCAAGGCATCTAAGAGGTTAGAGCCATGGACGGGCTTAACGATCGCATCGTCGAATAGCAGGTGGCCTTCGTTATTTCGGATGTCTTCCCGGCCAAGCGCTGTGGCCAGAACCAGTTTTGGCATGACCGCAAAATCCATTTCGCGAATGGCTTTGGCCGTTTCCATGCCGTCGAGGCCTGGCATCTTCCAGTCGATGAAGACGATGTCGGGCTCATCATGGGCATTGATGGCGGCTTGCAGTTCGGACAGGCAGGCAAAGCCGGACGGTAATGGAACACAGGTCACGCCCATCGCGGTCAGGATTTCGACCATGATCTGACGGGCACGGTCGTGATCGTCGACGACAAAGGCCTTGATGGTCGAAAGATCCAGTTGAACGGCCGATTGCTGGATTTCCTGACTGTGCTTCAGTCTCGCGCTGAACCAGAACTTTGAGCCCTTTCCCAGTTCGCTGGACAGGCCCACCTTGCCCCCCATCAACTCGGCGAGGCTCTTACTGATCGCCAGACCCAGACCCGTGCCGCCATATTTACGGGTGGTGGAGGTGTCGGCCTGTTGGAAGCTTTGGAACAGCTTCTTTTGCTGCTCTGGACTGATCCCAATGCCGGTGTCGCTGACGGTGAACCTCAGCTGGATATCGTCAGGACCCTCATCCTCCATCTCGACATGGACACCAACCTCGCCCTGGTCGCTGAACTTGATCGCATTGCTCACGAAGTTGATCAGAATTTGGCTGAGCCTGAAGGGATCGCCCCTAAGATTTTTCGGCACGTTCGGATCGATCTTGAACGTGAATTCGATGTTTTTGCGCTCGAGGTTCTCGGCGTTGATGGTGATGAGGTTATGGATAATATTTTCAATCTGGAACTCGACCTCTTCGATGGTCATTTTCCCAGATTCAATTTTGGAGAAGTCCAATATATCTTCAATCAGCATCATCAGATGCTGAGATGACTGTTGAATCCGCTCGATATAGCCGCGCTGCTGTTGCGATAGGTCTGTACTGAGCGCCAGATGGGTCATGCCCACGATCGCATTCATCGGCGTGCGGATTTCGTGGCTCATATTGGCCAAGAAGTCAGCCTTCATCTGCGCGGCGGACACCGCCTCGGCCGTCGCGTCGCGCAGTTCGTCGTTGATCTCATGAATATCGCGGAAGAGTTCTTCGCGGGTCTTTTCTGTGAGTATGGATCGAAACCGCTCGATTTGACTCTCGGTCGGGGCCACTACCGGAACCGGATATTCCCGCACGGCGCGATAGGGTTGCTTCGACGGTTGCGCACTTGGAGCACGGTTCGTGTCCTCGTCTGCATTTTTGACGTAATATTCGATTCCAATAAGGGGGTGGCCCCCACGGACGTTCAGCGAGATGCTGGCACGGGCCCGATCGCCATAGTTTGCTAAGAGTTTGGCGAGCTCAGAGAATTCTCCAGCGATCTGGGCCGAGAGCACGGCGTCTTTACTCAGCGCAATTGCAAAATCATAGATTTTACGACGCCCGGAATAGACGGTGTCCGGATTACTGATCTTTAGGTTGGCTAGCTGCATCAGGCGAACCACTTCAAAATGGCGCATCCCGCATCATCGTGGCCCCGTCCCATCTCTGTAACAATACGGCGGGCGAGGGGCTGTGCGGCTTCGTCGATGTGGCGTTGAAGAAACTGGGGCGTCGTCGTTTCCGGCAAACCGTCAGTCCAAAGAAAAATGACGTCGCCAGGTTCTAGCAGCTCTGTTTGCTCACGCAGGGTCGGTAAGCGCTGGCCTAGGACTCCGTCCTTAGAAATCCCTCGCCATTTCTTTCCCTCTACGCGGCTAGCGCCGGTGTTTCCAACCGCCAGATAGCTAAAGCGGTTGGAGTATTTATCAATTTTCAAGATCCCGATGGCCGCGCCAAGTGTGCCCTGCAGCCTGGTATGAAGCAGGGCCATGAGCGCCTTTGGGTCTTGGGCGCTGTTGGTTTCGATGATGGATTGGATCAGCTTGGCGCTCGCATGAGCCTGATCTCCGTGACCTGTAACATCAATAATGACCATCAGAGTTTGGTTCTCTGATTCCGCGATAACAACCCGGTCGCCACTGTTAATCTGACCCACCATTGGGCGATAATGGGAGCCAATCTCGCAGCGTTGCGCGAAGGGCTGGCTTGAACCATCAAAAACTCTCGGCTCATCGATGATGAGCGTTGAGCTCCGCCCCGCCGATTTCAAAAGCTTGATGGCGCTCACGATGGTTCCCGAAGAGGGTGCCGATCGAATAGAAAATCGATCGGCCATCCTTTTGACGCCCGGTAAGCCTAGGCCGAGGGTCTGGCCGGTGGAGAAACTATCGCGGAGCGCTAGGTCTAGGTTTTCAATCCCCGGTCCATCATCTTTCGCAATAATTTCAACCCCTTGTAGACCGCTTTCATCGTAAAGGCTCGCTATAATGGTGCCGTAGGTCGCATATTTGATGATGTTGGAGCCAAGCTCAGAGACCATCGTGCCAATCATCGACCGCTCGAGTTCGGTTGCGCAGGCAACAAAGGGCAGTTTTTGGACATTGCTCACAGCGATCCGAAGATCGGTGTAGTCGCGAACGGTAAAGGTAAAGGTTCGAATGGTGCCGACAGGCATGGCTATGCCAGCCCAACCGAAAGGGCGCGCAGGGCCTCGCTCAAACCCAATTTTGCTTTAATGCCACCCAGATCGGCATCGGCTTGGACCAGATGGGCGACGATGCCGGGGTGCAAGCCGACAAAGATTGACGTCGATCCTAGCCTTTCGGTCATGTGAGCGATGGACTTTAGGCCGCTAAATTCTTCGCTATCAAGGAACCTTAGCCCGCTCAGTTCAAAGATCACGGCGCGTGTTGAAATGCCGTAGATCGCGTTTAGCGTGGCCTCACGCAACAGATCCATCTGAGCGCCCCCCAGATCGTCTGGCACGGTCACAATCAAGCAATCACTGATCCGCGTGGACGTGACGCTTCTGGTGTCGCTGGCTTTAAGATCGAGGTTGGACATCTGGCCCTATTCTCTAGGTGTCGTGATTGCCCGGGCTAGGCTAGGACGCGATGGTCTGGAGGCCGATGCCCGCTGCACGCAGGGCCAGCTCGAACGAGTCCCGCAGGGTCGCTGTCGTCCTCACATCGCCAATATTCACGCCAAGCTCGACCAGCGTCTGGGCGATGGTCGGCGAAACCCCCGAAATGATGGTTTCGCAACCCATAAATTGGGTCGCCTTGGTGATCTTGATCAGTTGGTTGGCGACCGCTGTATCCATCGCACTGACGCCGCTAATATCGAGCACAAAGACCTTAGCCCGTGTCTCGCCGATCTTGGTGAGGGTCTTGGTCATGATGTCGCGGGTGCGCTCTGAATCGATAATACCCAGAAGAGGCAACAGCAGAATCCCTTCCCAAATCGGGGTCACGGGCGTCGACATCTCGAGCAGAGCCTTGCTGCCGGCCGCAATCTTTTCTCGGTTGATGCGCGCAATCTCGTCGATCACGAAAAAGGAGTCCAAGAAGATGAGCTTGGTGATCGAATCCACCGTCGCGTCCACATCCTTAACGGACTTGCCCAATTTCCGGAGCCTGTCGATGAGTGACTTTGCCGAGAATGAGACACCGGCGAAATAGATATCGTTGGGCAGGTCAATATGGGCGTGAACGGCTCCGACATGCTTGCGTTCTTCGAACCAGGCCGCAGTGAGGTTGGCTTCGAAAAAGGTGCGCCAATAGGCGGCCTGCATGGTTTGAACCCGGTTCAAACGGTCAGGGCTATTGGCAAAGAATATTTGATACTCGTCGTGTTTCGCCATCCAGTCGTAGAATGCACCGAGATGATCATGGATCTCCAACATCAGCATGGGGCCAACCGCGCGTACCCGATCGATATCGGCCTGCTCGATCTCAAATTTCTTAAGAATGCTCAGCTGCGTAACTTGGTCCATGATGGTTCGCCCCATAATTCTGCGCAATTTATGGATATCTTATATTACGCATTCGGCATCAATCCTAATGGATTGGTGAGCCGAGGGGCGGGGCCTTGCCCCAATAAACAAAGGCCCCCGTCTCAGTTCAGTGCGACGAGGGCCTCGGTTCGATTGCGATTGAAAAGGTCAACCGCTGAAGTGGCTTAGCGAGAGGTTGTGTCCTTCTTCGCCAAAGCGTCCAGATCAGCCTGCACGGCGGCCAGCTGTTCGTCGGTGAGGTTGCCACCGCTCATGGGCTGAAGCGCCTTCAGCGTCATGGCCTTGAACTGATCAAAAGCAGGGTGAGCGGTCAGGCCGGGGAGGTCCTTGTCCAAAATGGCCTTGGTCTCAGGCTTAGCGGCGAGGTCGGCAATCGGGGTGGCATCAATTGTCAGCTTATCGTCTGCGAAAGCCGCGCCAGCAGCAAACGCGATCGACAGGCCTGCCAAGCTCGCGAGGATCATCTTCTTCATCGTTGGGATCTTTCTCAAGGGTTTGCAATGGCCAGATGAAACGCTGCTTTTGTAGTGCCCGGCAAGGGCCAATCTCTTGAGTGGGTGCGGATTTTAGCACCCACGCCTTGTCATCCCACGGGCTTCAGTAGTCGTAAGTATTGATTTAGCGGCATTTTCGTCATGAGCCGATCAAAACCACTTAATCGCACCTTTCTTAAATAGCTTTTCATGTTTTACTATTTTAAATCGTATTATAATTCATCTTTGAGCGCTGTTCGTGAATTCAATAGTGATGAGATTATCCATCTGGAGCATTACCGGCCTGTTCATCCTAGGGCTGAATAGCCACGCCCATGGGCAATCCCTATCGCTGCCATCGTCCCGGGCCATAGGTCAGGACTCGATAAAGCCTGACCTACCACGAAGCCGAATTCGAGCCCCATTTAAGATCGAACGGCCCCGTGGGGCGTCCCCCACAAATGATCCGTCATTTTTCGTCGAACAGATCCGGATTGACGGTTCGACGGGGCTTAGCCCTGAGGAGCAATCAACCCTAACCCAGCCCATGACGGGCCGAGCGGTAAAACTGTCTGAGCTCAAGGGCTTGGCGGATCAGATTTCAGTGCTCTACGCCGATCGCGGCTATGCTCTAACCGTCGCGATCGTACCGGTGCAAACCGTGATTGATGGGGTGGTGCACATCATGGTCATTGAGGGGGCCATTGACCAGGTCGATGTTGAATTTAAACAGAAGGTCTCGGTTTCCCGCGCCAATCAGATTGCATCTGCGGTCCGCAAGCGGTTGCGCCGCGTCGTGCAGGCGGGACCGGTTCGAACCTATGACCTTGAGCGCGCCATCCTTGGGATTGATAATCTCAGCGGTCTATCGGCGTCGGTCATCATCCGCCCCTCCAAGACGGTAGAGGGCTCCGCCGACCTGTTGGTGGTCATCGATCGCCAAGCGCTTGAGCTTGCGGTCTCTTCAGATGACCGGCTCCGCCGCGAGTTCGGCTCAAAACAGGCCGCCCTGTCGGTGTCTGCCAATCCTCAGGCCCTGATCGGCGACCGCTTGGACCTGTCCTATCGCCGAAGCCAGATCGA
>Ga0114978_10004080_pt1 | contig 11871 bp, 2 predicted proteins | sample S_140212_EF_Meta_FD_87027 | JGI IMG/M metagenome (GOLD analysis project Ga0114978, IMG submission 87027) | Freshwater microbial communities from Lake Simoncouche, Canada to study carbon cycling - S_140212_EF_MetaG | ecosystem: Environmental > Aquatic > Freshwater > Lake | place: Lake...
AAATGGATTAGTCCGAGATCCAATAGGCCACTATGTTGATCCACGATATGTACGCCCTGGACTAACTCAGGTTATTCCATCAGGGACAGAAGGAGAATTAGCTAGCCCATTTAATTCTATTGTAGGAAACTATGACACAACAAGTTTTAAACGCAGTTGGGTATTTGGCGATGACGGCCCGGTAGAATCAGCCTGGCGCACAAGTAGTGCTTGGCCTTTTGCTGTAATGAAACTACTGGCATTAACTAAACCTGCTAAGTTCTTTGCCTTATTTGCCGACAGAGATCGCTATGTTTACAATACTGCAAGAGAACAATATCTTTGGGACAATCGCTATCGTCTGGATGCTAAAAATCTAAAACCATTGTATGGCAATGGTACCAGCAAAGCCAGCTATATTGACTGGATCATTGATTACAATCGTCAGCGAGGTGTTAATAGCACAACTGGATTAACTGATGCATTGTCTAACATTGATGTTAGACTTTGCTGGAGAATGGCTGCCTTTAGCGACAAAAACTATTTAAAAGTTTACACTGAACGTTCAACACCCAACAGCCTAAACGCAAGTTTAATGTTGCCCGATGAAAGTTATCAGTTGTTACTGTACAAAAATCAACCGTTCTCTAAAATTGTTTACAGTTCTATTATTGTACAAAGCACAGATGACGGATGGGCAGTTTACGGCTATAGTACCAATACACCTTACTTTAATATCTTGGTATCAAAACCAAGTGGAAAAACAGCCACTATTTCAGCCTCTGGCGTAAACATTAGTATTCCTGTAGAATACACCAATACAGTGGCTGAAGTTCCTTACGGATACGCATTTACTAACAAAGCCGCGGTATGCGATTTTATCTTGAGCTACGGTAAACTACTAGAAACACAGGGCTTGGTCTTTGAAAATCGTGAAAACGGTACAGCACTTAATTGGCAACAAATGGCTCAGGAGTTTGTTTATTGGAGCAATCAAGGATGGGCATCGGGTGCAATTATTAACCTTAATCCAGCCGCAACTTCTATTTCGGTAACACGTCCGGGTGCAGTAGTAGAAAGCCTGGTCCCGGTGTCCATTGACAATATTATTTTAAACCAAAATAGAGCACCAGTTCCAGGTACAGACCTGCAAATTGATCGTTTTGGTAACACATTTAAAGTTTCTAGTTTGACATCAAATACTATTAACTTTTTAAATCTAAAGTTCACCGCCTACGAGCATCTGGCAGTACTTGATAATACCAGCATCTTTGCTGACTTGATTTATCAACCAGTTACCGGTGCTCGACAAAGCCGTATTCGTGTATTTGGTACACTAAGCGGCGACTGGAACGGTACAGTTGATGCACCAGGATTTGTGCTGAACCAGGACAATATTGTGGCCTGGATACCAAATAAAAAATACGCCAAAGGCGAGATTGTACTGTTTAAAAACGAGTACTGGAGTGCAAGTACAATTATTCAGCCGTCGCAGGAATTTGATTACGCAGTCTGGATAAAAAGCGACTACGGCTCAATACAAAAAGGATTGTTGCCAAATGCAGCCACAGACAGCAATCAACTTGCACAAGCATACAGCGTTTATAGTGCAAACCTTGAACAAGATGTTGATCTGTTTAGCTATGGGCTAATTGGATTCCGACCACGAGAGTACATGCAGGCATTAAACTTGACCGATGTCAGCCAGGTAAATTTATACCAGTCTTTCCTAGGCACAAAAGGAACGCTCAGAGCCGCAGAAATTTTTACTTTTGCTAACTTAGGTAAAGAAATTGCACAGTATGACATCTACGAATATTGGGCAATGCAACGTAGCACATATGGGGCCAATGCTAACCGTAGCTACTTTGAATTACTGTTGAATCAGGCATTTTTACCCAGCGACCCTGCATTAATTCAAGTTATTCTGCCCACACAAGAGTCAGCAGCCGATCAGAAAGTATTGTTAGAAAATGTCTGGAAAGAAAGTTACAAGCTAACATCGCCTGACATTCTACCTACTACAAATGATAACTTTGCTGTTACTCGTTTACCAACTGCAGGATACGTCAGCTTTGATGACGCAGACATCACCTGCTTTAGCCTGGAAAACCCACAGACTATTGCCGACAGTCTTCCAATCATTGGTGTTGGCACAACAATCTGGGTAGCAAAAACAAACTCATATGACTGGAACATCTATCGTGTTAGCAAAGTTCCAGGAGTAATCACTGAAGTTAGCAATAACCTAAATGACCGTGCCGCAGTAACATTTAGTAAAGAACATAACTTGACAGTGGGTGATTTTGTAATTATCAAAGGTTTTGACACCGCAGTAGATGGTGTTTATAATGTATTGGCAGTTCCAACGTTAACTACTATACTAATTTCTTATACCTTTGTTGGTGGACAAGAAAACCTTACTGGAACTGGTATTCCTTTTACACTAGTAAGTTCACGATTTAAACAAGCGTCTGACCTGGCCAACAATCCAATTTCATCTCAACTGGTTCCGGGTGCAATGGCCTGGATCGATGACAATGGAGTCAATGACCGATGGGAAGTAATTGAAAAAACAAGTCCGTTTGCTCTCAAAACTATTTTAACACCACAGACTCAAGTTGAAAATTCAAGATTTGGTGCTAGCGTTAGCCAGGGATTTGAGAATATCGGTGCTTTGGTCGGTGCTCCAGGTTATAATCCTGACAGCGAAGTCACTGCTTCGGGAGGAATTTATAGCTATGTTAAAGCAGAGAATGATCAGTATGTAGAAAATACCCTTATTCAACTAGGAGCAACAAACACAGTTGGCTACGGCAATGCTATTGATATTGGGGGCCAAAACTGGGCCGCTGCCGGTGCCAGCGAAAGTAATAACAAACAAGGGTATGCCTGTGTAATTTATCAAATCCCATCGGGTAATGTATTTGAGCAACGCCAGCTATTGGTTGCACCGGATCAAGATTTTGGCCAAGGAGAGTTTGGCTACAGCGTTTCGGTCAGTGCCAATGAGCAATGGATGTATATTGGTGCTCCTGGCAACAATAAAGTTTATGCATATACCAAAGTTGAATTACCACAACAAAATGTTAAACATATCACTGACGGAGTAACCTACGTCTACAACTATAGCAATGAAATTATTATCAACAGCGATGAACAAATTACTGTAGTACTTGGTGATGCTATTTTAATCTACGGAGTTGATTATACTGTTACTTTAGAAAATGTAGTTCTCTCCGAGACTCCAACTGCTGGACTATCTCTATTCATCACACGTAAAGATTCAGTCAACCTTGACCAACAAGTTTACTATAATGTAACACAAGACTCAACTTCAGGCTCGGGTTCAGGAGCAGAGTTTACTGTTTGGAGAAATCGAGGAACATATTATGTAACATTGTCTGCGCCAGGAACAGCCTATACAGTTGGGAACACAATTACTATAGATGCCGCAACAATTGGCGGCGGCACAAGTCCGGCAAATGACTTAACTATCACAGTGACTGAGGTAGTGTCAGGCGGAATTACTGCACTTACACAGTCTGGCAGTGGAGTATCAAACACCTCGGTATTTCCTATTGATCCATACTTGTACACAGTCACAGATATCTTTTCGTTTACAGTGACAGTAAATGGACTGTTATATCGACCATTCTTGGACTATGATTTTAACAGTGACAGCGGATTGAATTCCATGGATGTGGTATTCAACACTATTCCTCCAGCCGATGCAACCATTACTGTGTCTAGTAAAACTTATTATACTCCGGTGGCTGTACTAACTGTGCCGGGACTGGCCAATACTGTTAGATTTGGTCATAGTGTAACAACGCCCACCATTGGTAGTACTGTAATTATCGGAGCACCGTACGACAGTGATTACGGAAAAGCCTATGTATTTGACCGGGCAGTAGAACGATTTATTGTTTCGGATATTTCTGTAACTTCGTATACAACCACAGAAACTCTTGTTGGACCAACAGCAGTTACTCTCAATGGAGCATTTTTAGTCAACACAGATGGCAATATAAATGGAAACTTCTCCGTCAATGGCAATACTGTAACAATTACTGCCACATTAAACGTTGGTGATATCATTGAAATTAACGTTAACCAGTTTAGATTAATTCAGATACTGGTAGATGATGGTATTACTTTACATGCTGACTTTGGATACACTATTGAACAATGTCTAAGTGGTTGCAATCTATTTGTCGGGGCACCGTTTGACAGCGATAATAGTCCGCAAGGGGGCATAGTTGATTATTATATTAATCAAAGTGCTGTATACGGCACAATTACTACCACCGTTGCCAACCCAACTTTATCCATTGGCGACTGCATACGAATTAACAATAGCGTAGTTGAGTGTTCTGGAATCTCCATTGAAGATTTAGTCAACGATATTAATACAGCAAAAATACCAAATGTAATAGCAACACTTCTTTCTGATGTTGAGTTATTTGGAGATGCCACAACAAAGATCTTTGACGTTGGCAGCATATATTCAAATGCATCTTCGTATACCCCTGTGGTTTACGTCAAAGGCGTACTGCAAACATTAAATGTTAACTACACTTACAACAATAGCACACAGCAGATCACATTCATGATTGCTCCAGGATTGTATGATACAATTAAAGTTGTAGCAGGAAGAATGACCGTTGGAGTTAAAAACTTTGAAGCATCAACACCTACTAATAGATTAAAAGTTCTACCATGCCTGGGCACATTGTTTAATGATCTAGGCGTGGAAACATATATTTGGTTACAAGATATCTCTCCACCAGTAATCCAAGATTATGCTAATTTTGGCAAGGCAATTTCTATCAATACCGAAAGTACAATGTTAATCATTGGTGCTCCAAATGGGTCAATTGTTGCGCCAACAACCTTTGACAACAGCACAACTTATTTTGACGATTACAGCAGTAATTTCTTTGATCCTGTTAAACAAAGCGGTGTAGTTTATGAATACGACTTTTTGCCAGCCGCGAACCCAAGCGCCACAAACCCTGGAAGATGGGTATTTGGCCAACAGTTGTTTGAAGATACAATTCAATCATTGGATGCTTTAGGAACCTCAGTTGATTACACATCGGGTCATATTTTTGTTGGCGCCCCCGGTGCTGACCTCGGTGATAGCCAGGCTAACATTGGTAAAGTATTGCAAATTGAAAACCCAACAAGACAGCAAGCCTGGGCAGTTAAACATATTCAACAACCAATGGTTGACATAGCATTGTTGAATACTGTGTTCATGTATGATCGTATAACCGGCGCCGCAAAAAATTACTTTGATTACTTTAACCCATTACAAGGGCGAATGTTAGGTGTAATTGAACAAAACGTTGACTATACTGGAGCAGTTGATCCTGCGGCATATAATGTTGGCACAGTTAATAACTATGGAAGTAGCTGGGCTCAAGAACGAGTTGGTAAAATTTGGTGGAACACAACTAATGTAAGATTCATTGACCCTAACCAAGATGATATTGTTTACGCAAGTCGTCGTTGGGGACAAATTTTCCCTGGCAGCTCGGTAGACGTTTACCAATGGATTGCTACAGATGTAGCACCAGCCAACTACACTGGCACAGGAACAGTATATGCTACAGATAGATATGTGGTTACTTCTGCATTAAACGAGCAAGGGATATTTGTTACCACTTACTATTATTGGGTTAACGGTACTACCACAATTGATAAGTCTGCAAAGAAAACACTAAGCACAGAAGCTATCACACGTTACATTGAAAACCCACGTGCCAGCGGGATTCCATACATTGCACCAATCAATGCAAGTACTATTGCAATCTACAATGGTCTTGACTTTATTTCGGCACAGGATACTATCCTGCACACTGAATTTGATCGAGAAAGTACCGAAAACGAAGTACACTTAGAATACCAGTTGATTCCACAGAATCGTCCCGATGGGTTCTTAATTGATTCATTGTATCGTAAACTACAAGACAGTTTCTGTGGAGAAGATACAGCTGGCAACCCTGTGCCTGACCCATTCTTGAGCCCTAGTGAAAAATATGGTGTCCAGTTCCGTCCACGCCAAAGTATGTTTATTAACAGATTCCTGGCTTTACAAAACTACCTGCAACGGGCTAACACAGTTTTAGTGCAATATCCAATTGCAGAAAATAGAAATCTATCATTGTTGAACAGTGAAGAACCGCAACCATCAATAGCATCAGGCGCCTGGAACAAACGTGTTGCCAACATTGAAGAACTAAGCTATCAGAACTTGGCGGAAGTTCCATTTGGATACAACTACCTGGTTGAAAGCGACAGTACCAATAACGGCCTATGGTCAATCTATGAAACTGTGCCAGGATTTATTCTTGGAGAAAAAACTCTGTCTTTGATTCGTGTACAAAGTTATAATACTAAAAAGTACTGGAGTTACATTAACTGGTATCGCCCAGGATACAATCCATTAACTAGAATTCTTACTGAAGTTCAGACATACTCAGTACTGACAACAATTTCTGTACCTGAAGGAAGTAGTGTTAAAGTTACCGCAAATGCACAAGGTAAATGGGAAATTTACATATTAGAAAATGGCTCGTGGAACAGGGTTGCTCTTCAAGATGGTACTATTAAATTTTCTGCCACACTATGGGACTATTCAATTGGACGATTTGGATTTGACGTTGAGGTATTTGACGCACAATACTATGATCAAGAGCCTGTAATTGAAACACGTAAAATTATTCAAAGTATTAATCAAGAATTATTTGTCGGTGATCTACTAATAGAACGCAACCGACAGTTGATTTTAATGTTCAGCTATATATTATCCGAGCAAGAAGCACCATTATGGTTAACCAAAACTAGTTTAATTGATGTTGACCATACTGTGCGTACACTTGAACCTTACCAGATTTATCGTGCTGATAATCAAGACTTTGTATTGAACTACATACAGGAAGTTAAACCTTACCATACACAGATTAGAGAATTTAATCTGCGTTATCAAGGTAATGACATATTCCAAGGAAGTCTAGTAGATTTTGATGTTCCGGCATACTATAATACCACTAGTGGAAAATTTATTAGTCCAATATTGGATTATAACGGTTTAGTAATTGATCCTAACACACAATCGTTAGCACAGCCCACAGACATAATTTGGTCCGAATGGCCTTTTAGCCAATGGATAGGCAACTACCTATTAAGCATCGAAGATGTTACTATTGTTGCTGGAGGAAGTGGCTACACTATTGCACCTGACGTTGTTGTAACTGGAGATTGTACAACGCCTGCAGTGATGACTGCATTGATTAATAGTGCAGGTAAAGTAGTGGGCATTGATATTGTTAACTCCGGAGCAGGATACCAAACTACTGCAATTATTACATTGTCAGGCGGCAATGGAACTGGCGCAGTAGCAGTAGCAGTAATGGGCAACTCAATGGTGCGTGATTTGAATACCACCATCAAGTATGATCGATATCAATACAATAGCAATATTGTCAATTGGGAACCAGCTGTTAACTACAGCAACGGAACAATGGTTCGCTATGATAATCGAGTTTGGTTAGCTGATTCTAGCGACAGTACCGGAGTACAAAGTCAAACATTTGATCCATCACAGTGGTTATTAAAACCAGCTGGGGAACTGTCAGGAGTTGATCGTACCATGGGATATTATGTTCCAACAGCCAATGAACCAGGACTAGATCTTGGATTATTGATTTCAGGAGTAACGTATCCAGGGGTACAGGTCGCCGCACCAAGCTTTGCATCAAACACCGGCTATGATGTTGGTAACTATGATATTAATCCGTTTGATAACATTTCAGTTGGTCCTGACGGCCAACCAAGTTACGATCCGGCTATACTAGATGCAATTTACGAAAGTCAATTTGTTGACAGCTATTTAGGTACACGCCCAACAGATGTTAATGTAGTTGGCGGAGAATTTGTTGACACGTATTCGAGCCATGCTCCTGAAGAGTTAGTTCCGGGTGCAATCTTTGATACCCTAGATATTCGTGTAATAACTACACCTGGGTCCGACTGGGACTTTAACGGACATGGGTTCCCAATAGTTGATGTGGCTTATACATACAACGGAGTTGACAATAACTTTAGTTTTGCTGGATTAGTTGATTACCCTGATCAGGTACGTGTGTGGAACGCAACAACTGGTCAACAGTTGATTCTTGGAGACCACTATATTGTTAATTGGGTTGCAAAAACAATTACAGTCACATCAAATATTAGCACCGGCAACAATGTTTCAATTAGTGCGTATGGCATTGGTGGAGGGAACCAGTTATACAAATATGCATTTAACGGTGCAGTGGTCAATGACGGAATCATAATTCCAATTGGTTATGATTTAATAGCAACATTTGCAATTTTTGTCAATGGAGTTTTAGACACTGACTTTACATTTACTGCAACCAACGACATTCGTGGACTTCCATCAACATTACTAATATTAGATAACACATACCAGGTGTCTGACTTAGTGGTAGTAACTGCCATGGGATATACCGCTGGAACCACTGATTACACATACCAGTGGAGTACTCCGTTAACAGAGTATTTTGTAGCCGATGGTACAACATTGGCATTTACATTGTCTAATAGTTTGTCAGGAACAAACCCAGCAAATATTATTGTTGAGAAAAATGGTATTCGAGTAAGACCAGCCGAAGGTGCCGAATACATTGCCGATGGCTCAAGTTTACAGTATTACCTGCCAAGTCGAGGAGCATATAGTCAATCATTGGTAGCTGACAATGATGTTGCAGTTTATATTGATACCGTACCACAAATATTAGGCGTAGACTATGTTGTTGATCCCTATGTTGCTGGAAATGATAGAACTATTACTCTAAGTTCATTGCCTACTATAGGATCAACGGTGTTAATCTCAGTAAGAACTGCATCACCATATTACCTTAGCGGCAACCAACTGATCTTCAAACCCACTGGTGGAGTTATTCCGGTTCTTGGTGACATAATAACTGCAACAACATTCAATGATACTGCGCAACAAGAATTGTTGACACAGGTATTTGTTGGTCCAGAAACACAAGGTACTGTATTAACAGAAGGCTACGACGAAACAGTTTATGATTTAGGAATCATCAACAATGATCCAGGATCCTATGACTACAGCGAAGGTATTTTGATTCAGACTAATAAGTTTGACACCGGTAGACCAATTGCAAACGGAGCCCGAGTAGTGGTAACATTAAATGGCAGATACTTGTTTGAAAACAATGACTACTATATTGATGGTCAGTATATTATCATTGCTGGAGCACCAATTAATGCAGCCGCAGTAGTGACCATTTGCAGTTACACAGACAGCATTATTCCTGGCGGCATTGAATTCCGCGTATTCCAAGATATGCGTGGTTTACAAACTACCTATCGAGTTACCACCGACACACAAACTGTGCTAGTACAATCAGTACAAGAAAATGATGACATAATTTATGTTGACGATGTTAGTCATTTGAGCGATCCAGATTTACCAAATGGTATTTTTGGCATTGTGATCATCGACGGTGAACGAATTGCATATCGTTATAAAGATACCGGATTAAATGCAATCAGTGGTCTACGTCGCGGAACAGCAGGAACGGCTGTTGATAGCCATTCAGCTGGGCACTATGTAATTGATTCAGGATTTGGAAATGCCTTGCCAACAGAATATCAGGATAGAATAGTTTACCAAAACTATCTATCTCTTGGGACTCAAACAACATTTGTTGCTGAAGATATTAGCTTAATTGGTAATGTTTATGTGCTGGAAGAGTGCGTACAAGTATATATTGCAGGGATACTGCAACACGGTGGCTATACAGTGACATCTGTTGCTCCTGTAACTGTAGAGTTTGATACTGCACCAGTACAAAATTACCAAGTTTCTATACAAGTCCGACAAGGCCAAAGCTGGTACGAACCTGGAGAAGATACTGCAAGTAACGGACAAGCACTACAAGTAACCAACACCTTGGCAGCAAGGTTTTTCAGGAGTGAATAAACGTGGTAAATAAAGTATGATTCAACAAACGCAACCGAATAAACCCGCTGTACAGCAGACCCAACACCCTGTACAGAAACCCAACGAAACTGGGGCGTTCAGCATTGAAGGTCACATTAAGATATTTGACCCAAACAGTAAGGAAACTTTTGTGGAGAAACGAGCATGATGTCCTTGGGTCCTGTTTTAGTTGAAGGATTCTTAAAGATACATGATCCTAATTCTAAAGAAATATTTGTAGATAAGCACAATGCTATTCACTATGAAAACATGAGTATTGCATTGGCACAGAGCATTGCTGATAAAAATCTTGGATTCATCTATGCCATGGCGTTTGGTAACGGCGGCGCATCTGTGGACCCTACAGGTGTAATTACATATTTGCCTCCAAATACCACCGGTCAGAATGCTGATCTATACAATCAAACATACCTAAAAGTAGTAGATAATAATTCTCCTGCTAACACTGACCCAACAAGAAACAATTTAACAGTTTTACATACATCTGGCAAAGTTTATACCGACGTTTTAGTGACTTGTCTACTAGATTACGGTGAGCCAGCTGGACAACAGGCCTTTGATAATTCAACTAATTTCAATGGCGAATTTGTGTTTGATGAGCTAGGATTAAAAGCCTGGGAGGGTGCAAGTGATAATTTGATGTTAATTACACATGTTATTTTTCACCCTGTACAAAAAAGTTTGAATAGGCAGATTCAAATAGACTATACTGTACGAATCCAGACTCTAACTAACTTGAGTTCAGCATAAATATGAATAGAGAATTCTGCTATAAATACTATCAGGATGGAGTGAATTAAAAATGGCATATACAATCAATTTAACTGATGGATCAATCTTTGCAACAATTGCAGATGGTACCATCAATACTAGTTCTAGCATGACCCTAGTGGGTAAAAACTATGCTGGTTACGGTGAATTTCTAGACGAGAACTTTGTACACCTATTAGAAAGTGGTTCTAATACTGTTGCACCGGGTGCTCCGTTAACTGGACAACTTTGGTGGGATAAAACCAACAATGTCATGAAAGTTTACAACGGCACAACGTTCAAAGTTATCAGTGCATCAACTGCAAGTTCTACCGCACCAACTAGTAACGTAGCCGGGGATTTATGGTTTGACACAGTAAATCAACAGCTTAAAGCCTACAATGGTAGCGCCTGGATTTTAATTGGACCAGCTTCAACTGCTGGACAAGGTACTTCAGGAGCTGTAGTTGAAACAGTAACAGATAACGTATCGGTAGATCACGTTGTTGTTAAACTGTACGTTGAAGATACTGTTGTTGGTATTGTTTCGAAAGATGCAACATTCACTCCTCAAGTTGCAATCACCGGTTTTGCCACAATTGGTCCAGGTATACAATTGAGCACTACTGTGTCAAGTGCGTTGTTCCGTGGAAATGCCACTAATGCACAGACACTAGATGGACTTGACAGTACAGATTTCTTGAGTTCTACTAGCAACGACACAACTTCGGGAACACTAGGCATTCTAAACGACACTGGCTTATCAGTTGGTGCTGATCAGGATGCAAAGATTTCTGTCACAACAGCCACTTCAGAAGTGGTTATTCAAAACCAAACACAAGATGCCAACTTGACTTTTAAAGTTAACGACGGTGGAGCAACAACTACAGTTTTGTCGGTTAACGGTGCAACCTCTGCAGTTTCTATTCCTACAACCCTTAGCGTTACTGGTAACGTTGCTGGTGGTAACTTATCTGTCAGCACAGGTGTTGTAACACTTGGCAGCATTGTCAATGCCAATGGTAATGGAGTTGGCAACATTGGTTCAACCAGTGGGTACTTTAATACCATATTTGCCAAGGCCACATCAGCAC
>Ga0114978_10004081_pt1 | contig 11870 bp, 6 predicted proteins | sample S_140212_EF_Meta_FD_87027 | JGI IMG/M metagenome (GOLD analysis project Ga0114978, IMG submission 87027) | Freshwater microbial communities from Lake Simoncouche, Canada to study carbon cycling - S_140212_EF_MetaG | ecosystem: Environmental > Aquatic > Freshwater > Lake | place: Lake...
CACATAACTTGTTGTATTGGGTGGCAGCTCGCGAAACTCCACCAATCATGCGATGGCCTTCGGAATGCATGGACGCGCGTCCAAGAACCATTGCGGCCGCGCCTGAACCCAAGGTCAGGGTGGCAAATTGTGCGATCACTTCGCTACGGGTCGCAGCCGTGGTTTGCAACCGCTGAATCGTCATCTCCTGAGTGCGGCGAGTGCCCTCACCGTCAACAACAAGGGCGTAATCAATCTGGCCGGCGTCAATCAACGTGGCCGCAAGATGCATTCCATTGAGGAACCCAAGACAGGCATTACCAACATCAAAATTCATGCAGTGCGTACCCAGCCCAAGTTGTTCGTGAACATCAACCGAAGCAGAAGGTTCCAGGTGACTGCGACTTACCGAGGTATCGATCAGTAGACCAATGCGACTCGGATCAATTCCGGACTCAGCAATCGCTTTGGCTCCAGCCATCGCCGCGGCATCGGCGAAGGTAACATCAGTGGGCCACCAGCGGCGCTCGCTGATCCCTGCTAGAGATTCCAATAACCCGGCTCGCAACCCCACCCGCTCGAGCGTATGGGCGAGTTGTGTCTCTATCTCTGCGGAGGTGACAACGATGGGAGCCTCGGCAATAGCCACGGACAACACAACAGCGTCGCGGTACCGAAACATTGAATTGCCGGTCATGAAATCCCTTGTTATTCAGTGGTACTCATCCGAAGTTAACCAAGCCTGCCATGACAGGCAACGGCCGCCAACTCCGGACTGTCCATACACGCTTGCGGGCCTGCGCCCGCCTGCCGCGACTAGCGCGCAAGGAGCCTAGAAATACGACTTTTGCGCTACTACGACTCACTTCACACGTGAACTCAAATCACGGAGATCACCGAGCAGGCCACCATTAGTAAGGGATGCCATCTCTATCGAGATAATCCTCAATAGCGATGCCGCCAGCCACGAGCGCCTCGTATGCAGCATCGTCGAAGCCCAGGACTTCCTGGAACACGTATCGGTTGTCCTGCCCAAGCGTTGGCGCCCCCCGCTCCCAGGCCAAAGGCAGACCTTGGAACATCGGTCCGAGGTGGTTGAAGGTCCCCACATCGCGGCTCTCCAACGGACGGATCCAGCCGCGTGCCTTTAGCTGGGGGTCATCAGCAAACATTGGGTCATCAGCAATTGGCGCAGCAGCTACACCTGCAAGTTGAAGGACATGAAACGCCTCTGACGCAAGAACATCTTTCGCCCAACCAGTTATCGCAACGTCGAGTTCGTCGTGCGCGACTTGACGCCCAGCCACATCGGCAAACCGTTGATCACCAGCCAGATCGGGGCGATCCATCACCTTGGTAAGCCCTACCCAAGCCGCGTCATCTATAACAGTGAGCGCAAGCCAACCGCCGTCCGCGCAAGGATAAACACCCTGCGGTGCACAGTACGGATCTCGATTGCCCTGACGGACAGTTGCAACCCCACGCTGCAAGTTGACGAAGACCTCCCCCAACTGGCTCAGCACGTTCTCACTTTGCGCCATCTCAATAACCTGCCCGCGCCCAGTAGCTGCCCGGTAATGCAGCGCGGCCAGCAATGCGAACGCCCCCGCCGGTCCAGTAGCGCTGTCCATGTGCAGGGTGGAAGGTGACTCCATAAGGTTTGTACCGCGATGACCGCAGAGCGCTGCCAACCCGGTAAGTCCATCGAACTGCGCGCCAAAGCCGGTGTAGTGCGACCAATCTCCCGACAGGCCAGCCGGCGGTATGCGCAGCACGATCAGTCTTGGGTTGATCTTCAGCAATTCGGATTCGTGGATGCCCATCTGGTGCAGCGTCGAGGCTTTGAGGTTCTCGATAAATACATCACTTTTGGCCACCAGTTGCATGAACAGCTCGCGTTGCCTTGGAAGTCGTACGTCTAACGTGCACGACAACTTTCCTCGCCCTACGGAGTTATTCATGGAATGCCGATTGAATGGGCGATCACTTTGTCCTGGGGCCAGTGGCGCGTAGAGCATGCCCAAGGCCCCTAGTGTCACGGTGCTCGTCGGGCGCGGAACATAACCTTTGGTCGTAGGCGGAAAGACCAATGGCGTCTCGACCCGAATCACTTCGGCCCCCAGATCGGCCAGGTTCTGGGTTACGAATGGCCCAGACCAGACCGTTGTTATGTCAAGAACCCGGATGCCAGACAGAGGCGGCATGTTCGGGTCAGTTGCGGTGAATGTCCGCGCATTAGGCTGCACTTCGTCTACCGGCTCATCTCGACCCGCTAAGGGAGCCGGGCGACGTAGGCTCCAACCACCCTCGGTAAATCGGTATGGGGCTCCTGGAAGAACTATCGGCCCAAGCTCTTGGTCGACGGCATGCACCCAGAACCCGCGCTGGAACAGGTGATCTGTTTCCAGCATCACCTCGGGCTCGTTCACTGGGGTCACTGGCCATCCAGCGGCTTGCGCCGCAACGGTCACTTCATCGCGGGTGCGTGACAGCAGCCATGGATACAGCACACTGTCCAAGATCTCTTTAGTGACCGGATTCGTGAATGCATCTGGCGCAGCAAAAGCCGCACGCAATTCATCGCTACCCAACACCGTCAACATCTCATTAAGCTGCTGAGGTGTCATCATCATCGCTACGAAGCCATCGGCGCAAGGAAAAATCCCCAACGGCAAAAGCGTGTCTGTAGGCGCAGCTACCACCTTGTTTGTCACCGGGCGACCTAAGTATTCCCAACCTAGGTAACGCGCGATTCGGTTCGGTGTCGACGCAAGAACCTCGACAGCTGAAACATCGACGAACGCAGCGAATCCTGAGGCACGAGCGCGCAGCACTGCAGCAAGCCCACCCAGCGCCGCAGCCTGGCCAACCACTGCTTGCTCGATCGACAGCGGCAACTTCACCGGACCCTTCCGGTCATTCACGAGAGCCCCACTGAATGCTTGGACGACTACATCGCTCCACGCATAGTCGGCGTACGGTCCCTTTGATCCAAAACCAGTGATGGCGACAACTGAGGTAGCCGGATCTGCGGACACTATTTGATCACGATCAATTCCCCAGTCCAGGAGGCTCCGTCGGCCAGGGGTCTCCACCACAAGGTCGGCGCCCAAAAGCAACTCGCGCAATGCCGGCCCAGTAGCTGGCGACACATCTAGAAGAACGCTTCGCTTATTCGTGTTCAGATGAGCGAACAGCCCCGGGTCTGCCCGCAGCTCGTCGCCTGCAGGTGGCTCAACTTTTATTACGTCGGCTCCTAGGTCAGCGAATACTTTTGCGCACCACCCAGCGGCAAACCCGCTTCCGATCTCGACAACCCTTAGGTCACTCAGCGCCTGACGCATCTGCCCAGCCCCTCACCTGCCATTGTTCGTTCAACTTACCGACATGACTGCCTGACATTACGCTTGCAAGAACGTACCTCATGAGCATCGAAATAAGTATCGATCCAGCACCTCAACCGCAGTGAGGTGCGGACACGGTCCATCTTGGTTACTGGCATGGACATAACAACGTGCCGATTGTGCGACGCAGAAAACCAGACCGAAGCTAGCAGGTCAAACCGACTCGTGCTCTTCTATATTTTTGGGGTCCGCCGCCGGGGTCGGATGGTGTCGCCAATGTGACTTGCCAGGTTGTCCTCTTCCGGAGTCTGTTTCGGAGCCTGACCCGCGCCGAAGAAACCTTTGACTGACGACCATGCGCGCGAGGCCCCTTTCCCCAAACGCGCAGACAGTGACTGGGAAGCCGACAGGCGATCGAGCATCGGCTTGACGCTGCGGTCTCGCCTTGCAGTGCCGATGTGATCGTTGAGATTGTCCTTCTTCCCGAATCCGAATGCGTTCTTGACAGACGACCAGGCGTTCGACGCACCGCGCGTGATGACTTGCGACACTGTAGGAGTTTTCGAGAGACGGTCGAACAGAGGTTTATAATTGTCGTGATGGGTGATGCCACCTGGCCCCTCCTCGTCAGTAGCTTTGACAGGACCCTTTTCGACCTTGCCTGGCTCTTCCTTGTCGGCTTCTTCCTCTTCTTCTTCGCCTTCTTCTTCTTTGTCGCTGACGCTGTCTCTACCTGCTGGCTCGCCTACTTCTTCTTTGTCGCTGACACTGTCTCTACCTGCTGGCTCGCCTACTTCTTCATTGGCGTGGATGTCACCTTCTTCATGGGTGCCGGCGTGGACGTCACCTTCTTCGACACCCTGTTCAGGCTTCAGGAACGAGTGGTTTGGCTCGGACAGAGTGAAGTTACCTGCGTGGTCGGCGTGCTCACCACCGTTGGCATCGTGTTCAGCATCAGTCGCAGGTATCGCTGGCTCTTCCTCATGCTCGGCTGACATCTTGAATTCTGGGGATGCCAGTTCAGGAAGGTTGACTGCAGGTGCAACGATCGGAAGAGCTGGTGCCGAAAGATGATTGAGGGATGGCGCCGAAACGCTGACTGATTCCGTCGGGGATATCTGTGGCATGGACATCTGCTGGTGTAAGTCCACGTGAGGCATCGTCAGTTTCGGCATCTCGACCGAGTTCGATATTGCATGGGTGACGTTGGAAGGCACAGACCCGAGCCCCTGAGTGGCATGGTCCAGCGCGCTGGATGCCTTGTCACTCAAATCCTTCTTGAGATCATCGATGGGTTCGAGGCCTGAATTTGCTATGCCCTTAAGCCCACCTGCGACCTCGGCGCCCAAACTCAGTTTCTTGTCGCCCAATTTGCCGAAGTTGATCGCTTGCTTGTGGGTCGCTGCCAGTCGATCACCGCTGGTGAGCTCGCGTTGACGGTCACGCTTGTCTTGCCCCTGTGACAGGGAATCACCCGCAGCATGCAGGACTCGTCCACCACCTTGGAGAGCCTTGCCCATGGCCTTAAGGCCGTGTTTGCTGACGGTGCCAACACCGGGGATCTGCACATTGCCGGCCGTGGCAAGGACGTCGCCCGTTACGGATCCGGCGAGCTGAGCCGATGCTTTGAGCAGTTCGCCATCATCGATGGCCTTCTGAATGTTTTTCTTTGATGCGTTCAGGACGTCTCCGGCAAGTGACACTCCTGATCCCGCTGAGCGCGTCATCTGAGCCGCACGCCCCGCAGTGGTGACAGCCATCTTGTCTTGGGAGACTGCATCGGAACTGTCCAGCCCGCCTACTCGTCCAAGCGATGAAACCTCTTCGCCAGCATGCTGATTAACGAAGGCGTGACCCGTCTGGGCTTCCTTGTGTACCTCTGTTCTTTGTTCGCTGACGAAACCCTTGAGTTCGCGTTCACCATCGGTGAGGCCGGTGTCGCGAGTGGCCTTTTGAGAGGTGCGTTCCTCGGTAGCGGCATCGAAGTCTTCCTTCTGCTGCCGATTAAGACCGTGGGTGCGTTGGAACTCAATATCGTCCTTGCTTGATTGATGATGATCATACAACGCCTGATCCGCGGGAGACATGTTCAATTCCGACGCATCAGCCTTCTTAATGCGATCAATCTCCGCCTTCGCTGACTTCTTGCGATTGTATTCATCCGGAGTCAAACCCGAGTTCTTCTGCGCCTTGAGTTCATTAATGCGGCTGCGTAATTGCTCCGTGTGCATCTGGATCTCGTGGTCATCCGACTTGCCATTCTTGGTATGTTTTTCGAGTTCAGCTTCGCTGTCGGCGAGTTCTTTGGTTTCAGCCTCTGGCAGTTTTCCCGACGTAATGGTGCGTTTCCATTTGGGAACCGTGTGCTTATGTAAAGCATCGTATTCTGCCTCATGCGGTGCAAGTTGCGCTTTGCGATAGGGATCAACAATTTTCGACATCTCGTCGTCATGACCCTTAAGAAGGTCTCTTTGCCCAGGCAAATAGCCGAATCCGAGCTTGTCGCGATGTTTGCGATCGTCCGCCTTCGCCTTGTTCAATGTGTCTAATTGGTCTTTCAATTCGGCACGGCGCGTGAGCTCATCTGGACGATAGCCTCGCGAGGTTGGGTCGGCCTTTTTTAGAGATGCGCGATCTGCCTTGTCGTCACTCGCCTTCTGAGTGAGCGCCTCATGCACGGACCTATAGGTGTCCAAGCGCATTTTCTGCTCATCGTCAAGCTTTGCAGTGTTGCCCATAGGTCGGTCGGACATGGGATTAAGCGACGTCATTCCTCGATTGAACTTTCCCTTCATCGAAGAGGCGACGACATCGCTATCGGCGATCGTGTGGCCCGGGGTGAGTTCGGCGGCCATGTGTTCAGGGACGGCTTCTCCGACGCTCTGCTCCTGTGTCCAGGGAGAAAGGACTTCGCCGCCCATTTTTTTCTCATGCGCCAGTAAGCGATTGTTCGCCGCGAGCTTCTTGGCCATCGCGAAGATGGCTTTGTTCCCCTTAGATTCTTTGTATCTCTTGTTGAATTCCGCTTCACCGTGTGTGTCCATCAAAGCCTGTGCGCCGGCCTTGCGTTCTTCGCCGCTCGCAGGAAGGGAGCTCAGCAACCCTTGCCCCTTGTTGTTCTTCCAGTCCTCGACGCTGGAATGCAGTTGCTTACTGTGGCTGACGTTATCGACTCGCGCAGCCTCTTGCCTGGCGATGTTGATCGGATTCTGTCTTGCGGTGACAGCTGCACCGATCTGTGTTGCCAGCAATGCGTTCTGTGCGTGAGCGACGACGTTCACGCCAGCGCCTTCATCGATCCCTTTCCCGATGACACCACCGATGGTGGTTTTTGACGCCTCGAACATTGACTTGGCTCCGGCCTGAACTTGCTCGGCGGAGTACCCGTTCGACTTGAAAGCGCCCTCACCTTTTCGGCGTGCCAAATATTGCTGAGTCAGCGCTACCTTTTGATCTGCCGACATGTCGTCAGTCAGTCGCGGGGCATCTTCAGGCAGCCCGGGCCGTGGCTTTGACGGGCTTGGCGCGTCCGCGGAGTCTGCCGTGCTCTGGCTCGCGTCGGGAGAATGCCCCAGAACTTTGTCAGGCATTCTCTTGCCCGGCTGTTGCGCCGACGATTCCGTTATGGAGTCGCGCTGCGGCCGCAGATCTGACGGCCTGGGTTCATCTATGGGCGCTGTTGTCCTGCGGCTAGCCTCGGTAGAAGGATCGCTGACATGGTCGAGCATGTTCGTGCCAGACGTGAAGGGATTTTTAAGGGAAGGGGTTAAGGCCTTCCGCATCCTCGTGAACATGTCATCGTTTCCGCCTGACATCCTTGTCTCAAATCCTCATAGAACTTCGACGTTCATCGCCGGCGAGGGTCCGCTCAACACGATGGTTCCTGCCCACAAGCACTCGCAGACCGAGCCCTCAGTAAGCACAGGCATACCGTCGACCAACACGTTATTGGGAGGCAGCCAGGGGTCGACCACGATGGGAATGCAGGGGGCCGGCATAGGAACCCCCAACGCCGCAGCAGTCTCGGCAATGACCATTGGATTGAGGGGGCTATGGCAGAGGATAAATCCGGTGATGTTAAGAAACGGAACGATGTCGAAAATCGTGGCAACCGGGAGGTCATTGGCAAAGACACCGACCGGCTCGACGATAAGAAAGTCGGGCGCATCGCCCATGTCGCATTCCATCATTGTTCCAAGAACTGCAATAGGACCGGGCATGGGCTAATTGTAATCAATGAATCGTTTCGTGCAAGGTATACGGAAATACGTCTAAACATTTTAGGGAAAGCCCTGAATTAGCCAAAGCCAGTTTCGCATTTTCAATTTTCATGACATGCTTTGGAATGCATCTATGTTAATGAGACAAGTGTTCACTTTTCGGAGATGCAGACGTACACTTCAAGCGCTAAATTGACGACATCACCCACTTCGAAAGGGAACAGCATGCCCACGTATCTCTCCCCCGGCGTATACGTCGAGGAAGTTCCCGCGGCAACTCGTCCGATCGCCGGCGTAGGAACGGCAATTGCCGGTTTCGTCGGTTTCGCACCAGAAGGCCCGGTCAACGCCCCGACACTCGTCACCAGCTGGACGCAGTATGCCAGCACCTTCGGTGAGTTCACCGAGGAGTTCGCACTCGCGAAAGCTGTCTACGGCTTCTTCAACAACGGTGGCGGCCGCGCCTACATCGTCCGTCTTCCATACTCCGGCACTGGTAACGAGCCCTCGCCTGCATTGCCGATTGCGCAGCTCACCACAGCTGGCGATAAAGGTGTAGCCGCGTACACGGTGCGCGCACTCGATGCCAATTCAGGCGCGATCTCGATCGTTGCGACCCCAACCACCGTGGCTAACGCTCCGGCTGGTGCCGTCGACATCGAGATTCAGCTCGATGGCAACCATGCAGAGACCTTCTCAAATCTCACTACGGCACCCGGCAAGAACAACATTGCCACGGCTATCAACACTGCTTCCAAGCTCGTGTTCGTCGATGTGCTTGATGCGGATTCTGCAGCTCTGGCCAACGGCATTAGCGATGGCACAGTTGCGCTGGCAACCGATGCAAGTCTCCCAGTTCCGACCGTCGATACCGCTGCAGTTATTGGTGATTCGGCCACTCGCACCGGCTTCGGTGCCTTCGAGATGTTTGAAGACATCACGATGATCGCGGCTCCCGACCTCATGATCGCTCACCGCCAGGGTCTCATTAGTGATGACGATGCCAAGGCAGTACAAACCGCGATGATCAGTCACGCCGAGCTCATGGGCAATCGCATGGCAATCCTTGACACTCCGTCGGGTCTGAACGCGCAGGCCGCAGCCGACTGGCGCCAGAACAAGGCCGGCTACGACTCGAAGTTCGCTGTCACCTACTGGCCGTGGATCTCAGTCTTTGATGCCGCCGTTGGCCACAACATCGAATTCCCGCCGTCTGGTCACATGGCCGGCATCTGGAGCCGCAACGATGACACCCGAGGTGTCTTTAAAGCTCCGGCAAACGAGGTCATTCAGGGCGCAGTCGGCGTTGAGCTCAACGTCACCCGCGGTGAGATGGATCTGCTCAACCCGATGGGCGTCAACGCCATCAAAGCATTCCCAGGTCGCGGCATCCGCGTCTGGGGAGGCCGCACCCTTTCCAGCGATGCCGAGTGGCGCTACATCAACGTTCGCCGCTACTTCAATTACCTCGAGGAGTCAATCCTCCAGGGAACGCAGTGGTGTGTGTTCGAGCCCAACGATGATCGCCTGTGGGGCCGTATTCGCCGCACCATCTCGGCATTTCTCGTCAACGAGTGGCGCAGTGGCGCACTGTTTGGCGACAAGGCTGACCAAGCGTTCTTCGTCAAGTGCGACGGCGACAACAACACTGCCGAGAGCATTGACGCTGGCATGGTCGTGGTCGAGATCGGTGTCGCACCGGTCAAGCCTGCCGAGTTCGTCATCTTCCGCCTTGCACAGTTCTCCGGCGGAACCTCAATCAGCGAGTAATTCGTTTCCTCTACCCTTTTCGAAAAGGAGCAATGAATCATGTCTCTTACTAGCGGCGACGCCCTAACCGCGTATTCGTTTGAATTCTCCATCGACGGCACTACGATTCCCAACGTAGTCGAGGTCAACAACATCACCAAGAACACGGCGATGATCGAGACCCGTTCCATGAACCCGACCGGTCAGTATGTGCTCCAGCAGATGCTGGGCCCAAACACCTCCGGCACCATGACCATCACCGTGTTGAACACGGGTGACCAAGACGTCACCACGTGGCTCATGCAGGGGATTAGTGGTGACTACGCGGGTGCTCGCAAGACAGGCACACTGGTCTACAAGAACACCCAAGGTGCTGCCGTGCTCACCACCACGTTCACCAACGTCATGCTCACCGGCATCACCTACGGTGATCTCAAGGCCGGTAGCGCCGAGTACATCAGTATGGTCATCAACATGACCTTCACTGACATGTCAGTGTCTGCATAGATAACTGAATCATGACTGCACCCGTGGATTTCCAGACGACGTTCGAGTTCGTTCTCCCGCGAGGCTACGTCGATCAGCAGGGCAACGTGCACCGTGAGGGCACGATGCGGCTGGCGACTGCTCGCGACGAGCTCCTGCCTCTGATGGATCCCAAGGTGCGGGAGAATGAAGCGTTTCTGTCTCTCGTCCTGCTGGCACGAGTAGTCACTCGACTTGGCTCACTGCCCTCCATTGATGATCAAGTCATTGGAGGGCTGTGGGCGACAGATCTCGCATTCCTACAAGACATGTATCGAAGAATCAACACCGAGGGACACACACTCGCCGAGGTGACCTGCCCATCGTGCAGCTCCTCCTTCACGGTCGACTTGGCAGGTGGGGGCCTGGGGGAATAGTTACGGTCGGGACCGACCGCCTCTGGGAGGAAATCGGGTTCCTGGCCTACTACTTGCACTGGTCGCTTGACGAGATTCTTGGCCTTACCCACGACATTCGGCGGCGGCTGTTAACGCAAGTATCAACACTGAATCGAGAAGAGTCGGGAGGGAGCAGTCGTGGCTCCAGATAGCACGGAAAGCTGGCGCGGTCCTTACCGTGGCGACTTCCTCATGCTTCCCCCAATGACGCTGAACGCACACACTCCCCAGCGGCTGCTTCGGTCCGCTGCCAACTATGTCGTCACGCGCCGAAGTGTCAAGGTTTCCGAGCAGACCATGGCGCACAGTGTGGGCTCCGACTTCCAGGGCATGCTGCGATTTTCCCACGCATCGAGCGCAACCACGCGGGCGTCCAAGAACACACAGCCGACTACTGATCTTTCAGCACGAACTCGTGCGACTGCATCGGCTGCTGACGATGAGGTTGCTACTCCTCCTGGCACACCGATGCAGAGCTTCAGTTCGCCTCCGGCCAGCGCACCCCGTAAGGCACGCCCCACGCAGGCCACTAAGCCTGCATCACCGCTAGGCACCACGCAGCGCTCGGTAAATCGCAGGGTCGGGCAACCACAGGATCGCAAATCCACGACCGGCCCAGTGAATTCCGCGAGGGCAGCCGAGATAGAGGCCGATTCCCCAGGACTGTCCGACACAACGGTGTCGGCGATCATGAACGAGGTCACGAACTCATCTGCCTCACCCATCGCTGACCAGCGGGTGCGCCGTCGCGACGGTCAGTCAAGTGTCATCTCCAAAAGCACGGCACAGCGAGAGGCCTCCAAGGCTGCACCGCAGGTGACTGGCACAGGGCCTAGGGCCATCGAATCTGCATCGTTGACCGAGCCGGCGAGCGCCTTACCAGCCATCATGGATTCCACTCAAACACGCACAGGGCGTAACGGGGTTCCTGTTCCACCGGAACTCGCGCCCGCCCCTGTCGCCAAAGAAAATCCAGTGGCACCGGCGGAGCTCCCGCTCGTTTCCCGCAAGCGCAGCCGTGACTCCTTGGCAGATCCAGTGCCCGTCGCTGCGGCGCAAAAAATTGCCGAGGCAGCAGTCGTAGCCGAGGTTACGGCCAAGGCTGCTTCAGATCGCGCACGCGAAATGACTCCGGTGCAGGCGCGACCTCTTGGCTCTTCATCCCCCGAGGCGAACGAGAATGCCTTCGCATCAGGTAGCGCGCCCATCGCCGGCTCAATTGTGGATTCCACGGGCCCGTCACGTCCTGCAACTTGGACACACCTAAGTGGTCGCGACGACATCAGATCGCCTCGTCGCACCGCGCCAAGCGTGGCACCGGTCATCTCTGCGCTCGAGAGTGCGATCGTCGAGTCGCCAACGTCGCAAGCGCAGGAAGTTGAACTCACTGCGCGCAGTGCACCGACATCAGAGAGTTCTGCCTCGGGCCCAGCCACCGAATCTGGATCGACATCAGCGTCTAGCTCTGCTTCAACAGCTGGCGTCCAGCGTCGCGCCTCCGATACGCCCCAAGTAGTTACGCCTTCGACGCCCACACCTGCCCTTCACCAGCAGCCCGCGCAGGAAAGTAGCCCGACGCTCGGCACTGTTGCGCAAGCGCAAGGCTCAACACCGACGCTCGGCACTGTTGCGCAAGCGCAAGGCTCAACACCGAA
>Ga0114978_10004082_pt1 | contig 11869 bp, 4 predicted proteins | sample S_140212_EF_Meta_FD_87027 | JGI IMG/M metagenome (GOLD analysis project Ga0114978, IMG submission 87027) | Freshwater microbial communities from Lake Simoncouche, Canada to study carbon cycling - S_140212_EF_MetaG | ecosystem: Environmental > Aquatic > Freshwater > Lake | place: Lake...
ACACCTTTGGCATTTTCAGCTACATTATAATTAGGTCCAAGACCAAATGATTTTTCAATACGATCGCCTAGTGATGCACGACCACTACTGTTAGCTGGTGCCACAAATCCTTCAATTGGTTTAAATGCATAGTTACCAATGAGACTATTTTGACCAACTCGTGTCTGTATAGTATTGACTTCGTATGTGCCTGTGCTACCTAGATTAGTGAATGTAACGCTAGTTACTGTACCTGTCATCGCTTGGCTACAGTAAACATTACTACCTACTATACTTTCAACGAATGTAGCCTGTGGAACGTTTGTTCCTTGCACTAGTTGTCCCATGCCAATACCTACGCTGCTGACTACCGTCATCCATTTTTGACCACTTGTACCACCAGTGGCTACTGTGGTTGTTGTATTTGGTGTTGCGTTTGATGTTAGCTGTCTGATAACTTTAGTTCTGGCTGTTACACCTGCACCATCACCACCTCTTAAATATAATTCTTTTAGCACACTGCCAGATGATACACTACCAACTGTCATGATGTTGTTAGAAGTATATGGGAATACTCCGCCAATGTTAGCTGAGAATGTAGCCACATTTGACCATAATTGGACCTGTGGTATCACTGTAGCGTTGGTATCTACGTATAACATGGTATTTGGTTGATATGTATCTGACCATTGATAGTTTGTTAGATAATCTTCACCTGGTATTACGAAAATACCTACTTCTAGGTTAACGTTACCTTGAACTGCCCAGTCAAATGTTTCATGTATACCAATCACACTGTTAGGAACGTTTTGATAAATTCTACCTGTGGTATTAACGATACCTGCGATATTACCGTTGGCATTGGCAGTAAATGCTTGGCCAATCTTATCTGATGCTGAACCGAGGCGTTGGTAGTTAGTAGAACCACTGCCGTTGCTGACGATAGTATAGCTGACATTAGCTACGATAGTGTTGGCCCAAGTTTCTGGACCTTTGATAGTGTTTTTAGCTTTGAAGCTCAAGAAAGGAGTCCATGTAGTCGGATCGTTAAATGGTACTGGATCATCTGGAGTAGTGCTTAGATATATACCAGAATATTTAATATCAGCTGACTCTGAGAATACAACCCCTGCGCCAACACGCATAGTTGGGTTCCCACTGGTAACATCAACAACTCCAACGTTGCGCTGTGCCCAGGTTACTGGCAAGCTAAGGATACGGCAACTTGATGTTGTAAAACTATTAATTGGGCGGAACTCATGCACTGCGACACGACGACCGTCTGCTGTTTCAACACCGAGACGTATACGTCCGATGGTGCCCTGCACATCCATCCAATATAAATTCACCTTAGTAGGATCTATTAGGAATTCGCTAGTTGTATTGCTTAATAATGTGTTGACATTCCAATCACTTTGATTAACCACAGTATCTGTAACTACGCCTGAGATGTCACTGCGTAAGAACACCTGCAGGGTAGTGCCGTTAAGGCGGAAACCAAAGCCATTAAGGTCATCAAAATAACCCCATTCGCGGATTACGTTAGCACGACCGCTGTCACCAAATGACACCGAAGTATAGAATAATTGTGAAACACCCGGCTTGTAAGGGTGGTATTGTGTTGTGGTTCTGCGTGCGATATCACCGTTGGCACTAGTAGTAGTATACCACATAGAACTGCCCTGTGGATTAAATGTTACTGAACCTGCACCAACTTGGCTGGTCCAATATCTATCAGCTAGATCGTAGGCATAATGATAGTATTCACCAACGGCCTGCATCTGTGACATCTGCATATGACCCCAGCTGTCAAACTGCGGAGTACCTTCAAAGAAACGGGTAAATGCAGCACCTTTGCTGTCAATGGTCATGGTGTTTTCAGGTGCTTTGGCATCTGCGATACTGGTACTAGATTGGTAAACGTTGGCAGTTACACCATTTGCGGCCACTGTGGCATAGCGTGTTCCTGTTCCGCTGGCAGCACTCCAAAGATTTTCACCAGATACGAAATTTGCGTTGCTGGTTACATCTATATACCAGTTAACTGTTGCGTCAATAGCATTATAAGTACCAACTAAAGTGCCCACTGCTCCACTTGTGGCTCCGTAGACTGTAGTGTTTAATGTCGCTGCATTAGCTGACAGTGAAACTACTAGATCGGTAACTACTTTATGTCTGGTTTTCTTCCCGACACCGTCTGGTGGTAATTGAATGTAATTCGTTGTGGTCATTTAAAAAAGTCCTTAGTATTCTGCTATAATAGCTTTATTTATCATAAATCCTACTAGCTTGAGTAATTCTTTTCCTGATTTGGTGAAGCGGTTATATTATTTGTTGTGGATTTTTGCAAGGTTGTTGCTAGACTCAGGAAATATTGAGCATTGGTGCGTCCTTGCGTTACTAGATACACTGTGGGGCCTAAAATTGCCGTAGCATAGCTAGAATCGCTGTTTGCTCCCCATGTTGCGCCAGAAACATAGTTGCTGGTAACCCTATACCAAGCCCAAGCCGTGCCTGTATATACGCTGTATTCATCATTGACGTAGTAATAATTATTAGGTAACCAACGTGCCTGTTGATTGTTTTCCCACAGCATATCGTAGTTTACTGATGTTAGACCACCTTGTAAGTTGCCTTTGACTTCGTAACTGCCGTCACCGCTAGGATCATAACCAAATCCTCGAACTAGTTGTGCGTTCCTGGTTCCAAATGCCAGGCTTCCCCTTACTGTGTAGCCTGCTGAAATAACATTACCTTGGTTGATCTGTTTAAAGAATAGTTCGTATGTTGTATTTGCACCATCTGCAGCAAGATAGCTGTTAAATGCAAGAGCTCCTTCTGCTACAAAATTAAATACCCGTTGGATTCTTGTGTTGTCTGTAAAATGTAAACTATTGATATCAGCCAGGGCAAAATGGTCTATATATACTCCGCCATCGGCAGCATTATAGATAGTCTGTAAGATGTCACCTTCATATTTTACCAATGCTCTCGTCGTGCTGCCAGTTTTGCTTGCAGATCCACTGTCAATATCTATACCAACAGGACGTCTCAGCGTCCATTGCACATATTCATATATCTGTTGTATCGTAGCCGTGCTGTATGTGGTAGTTGCAGCCACATTAGCATCGATGATCACATTAAAATAATATGTGGTATTGTTGATTACCCGTGCCTGCGGCGTAGCATACCAGGTAAGTCTCATGTTATTCCATGGACTGGCTGTAGGAGTAATGCCAGTTGAAGATATGGTGCTGTCACTTGCAACTATATTTTCATCTGCTAGAGATACTATAGGGAATCTATAGGTCTGATAGGTTAGGTTAGCAAAACCAATATCTGTCTTGCTGGATTGTGAATAAGTGTATCCTTGCTCACGTGTGTAGACATTTAATACGTTGGCACTATTTCTGTAGTCAAAACTGCCTGTGCTAAAAATCTGCACAGGTTGATTTATCTGTCCAGGGACAATAGCAGTCGTTGGTGCCGCATTAGCATTGGTACCTAGTTGGTAATACAGTTGATCTTTAGGATGGATAGTGATTATCGATCCTGCATAGGCAGTGCCGATAGTTTTAGATAATGTAAATTGCGTGTTAGATACTATGCTGGTAATCTTAGTACCGTAGGGTATGTTAGCACCAAATACAAAAGATCCAACCACAGATGTTGTAGCATCATTGATGGTGATCACATTGCTGTTTGTAACATTAGCACTTAGACTAGTAGTGGTAGTCAATCCTTCTGAACCTAGTGTTCCTAGACTGATTACCCCTGCCCACTCTTCTGTGGTTAATCTCGTATTTAAATTAGCCTTGACTGACCATCCGCCGGTGCGTATCAGATTGTAAGTATAATCTACATCTGCATAGAATACCAAAGGCGCTGACGTAATAAAATCTAAGTTGACCGTTGATAAAGTAATTGACGTATTCGAATCAACGCTGGTTACTTTTACGTTAGCTCCCAGATTATTACTGCCAGTTACATAGGCTCCAACAAATACGTTGGCTGAGTTAAAATTGCCAGTGGTTGTAAGTGTAGAAGACCCGCTCGATCCGCTACATGAACCTACTGTAATTTTGGTTGTAGGATTGATAGCTTTATCAAAATTCCATCCGTTGATCATGTCAAACTGCTCATTGGTCATTGGATTCATTGGAAATGGTAAAGGAGTTAGGCTACTATTGCTATTCCATAATTCTTTTAGTTTGGTGTATACGCACTGTAAGGTAACACCGTCGGCTGTTAGATTACCTACACGGGTAAGTTTAAGCACGTAGTTAGTGGTGTCAATCACCAATTCTTTAGATGTGGTGGCGGTGTTGGCAGCTATCTCAAAATCTAAGCTGTCTGGATCTTGTATTAAACCGCCTACTGTTGCTACCATGCTATTTCCTTAATTTTTAATATTTATTGCCCAATGTTAGTCAGGATCATTAAATTGCCTATCTATTTGCTGTGCTACCGTGACTGTAGTTCCGTTATATGTCAAACTGGTAGATGGTCGTAGTGCCTGATAACTTAAATTCAATACTGCTATATTCACTGGTGTGTCAAAGGTCAAATATGTGCCTGCCGACACTGTAGCAGATTGACTTAAGGTATATGTGCCCGCACCACCTGTACCAGATCCTAGAGCTACTATGGTTGTTCCTGTGCTGATTCCTGTACCGCTGACTGTTTGACCAATGGTAATATTTCCTGAAAGTAATGAGCCCACGGTTAATGTGGTAGTGCTAGCACTGCCAGTTGCTGTTGTATAAGTGTAAGAATATGTCGCTTGATATCTTCCAGTATTTACAGTATCGGCAGTTATGGCTAAATTGCCAACCGTTGTGTTGACTGTTACACTGCCAACATTAGCAACACCAGCGATGGGCACTGTTGGGCTAGCAAAAGTATTAGCATTATACACGCTGACATTACTGCCATCGATAATACCAGCGATAATTAATGTTCTTATCGGTGGAAGTATTACTGCGTTGCTGTTTGCTGCGGCTGCTGTTTTAGCAATATTAGCCTGTGTGCCAGTTTGTTGTAAAGTCAACGGAGTATTAACAGGAGCATTCCAATAGATGTCAAAGTTATTACCAAAAAATGACAAACTAGCCGTTGACAAGGTAATCCTACTACCACCGCCACCGGTACAGATCAGATGTAGTCCACCACTGGCAATGGTATTGTATAATATCGAACAGTTGGCCAATTTGTTTAGTGATGTTTGTAATGCGGCTTGATCTGCGCCTGCAACTTTTACAGCACCTTCACCTGATCCTGCTTTGGTATAGGCAAATTGACTGTTGGTGATAGTTCCGCCAGCTGTTAGGATTTCTACACAGTTAGTAAAAACCATGTCGTTGAGATTAACACCAGAATTTAATACGATATTACCTGCCCCAAATACTCTACTACCATCAAAGGAGTAGGTAGCACTGGCCGAAGTGCTAGGATGGAATCTCCAATGGAATGGACTAAAACTACTGATCACGCTGTTAGTATGGATTATAGTATCACCTGTGCCTGCATAATAGGTTAGGCCTACTACGTTATCTGCTGAATTATAAAATACCTGTTCTACATTGATGTCATAGTGTTTTGGAAATTCGATAACCGTGCAGTCTAGATTTAAGTAGACAGGATCAGCACCTCCATTACCAAATTGAATTGGTTGCATGATGACCTGTTGTTGGATACCTTGCTGTAGCACACTCCATCGTTCTTTGCCTAGGGCTGCACCGCGGAAGATAGCCTTAAGTGATGCTGGATAGGCTGAATTGCCACCAGCGATCGTAACGGTGTCCAATCCCCACACGCTACCAAATTGCCATATGGGTGCGGCCACTGCACCAGAAACAAAGAATCCAAAAGCATTGACGTTGGCCGCTGAAAATGTGCTGGCATTAGCAAGAGGACTGGCTGTAGCATTTCCATTGATGATCATCGGCACGTGTGTAGCAGAGTCAAATACTGTTCCCGCTCCGTGTGTGTTCCAAATTTTTACTGCGTTACCTATAGCATTAGTAAATGATGTATTGGCTGCAAATGATTTATCAACGGTGTATATACCAACACCTCCAGTAGTACCTGCCTGCTGGCTAAGTATCTTAACTCCTACGGTATTAGCATATAGCGTATTTTGTAAAACTACATTTGCGCCTAAGGTTCCTGTAACAGCACCAATCTGCATGTTTGTACCTAGGATATTTCCTGATATTGCTGTAGCGGTCACTGATGATACACCAACCGCCAATCCTTTTACGCCAGGACGTGTAAAGTTATCTGTATTTTGCAAGACCTTTGGCGTCTGTGGTTTGGTATGGATTAGGATGTTTTTGCCTGCTAGACTACTGCGGTTAGCGATATTCTGTAGATAGTATGCGCCAGTCCATTGCCCACTTGTTGCTACTCCGGTTATCTGTGCCATTGAGTGGTATGAATTAATTCCCACGTCTGCGGCTGCCGCAACCGCGGAACCAACTGCTACAGTTTTACTATTAATGCTATTACCAAAGAAACCCCAAAGTGCCTGAACGTTGGCAGTTGTCGCTCCGTTGTTATTCCAGGCTGTAGTTCCATTTAATGGGTCTATATAGATTGAACTGTCGCTAGCACAGTATCCTGGAATCACTGTTGCTCCACTGGCTGGTGGACTAACTCCTAGTGTTAGCAATACGCTGGCTGCAGTTCCTAATTTATTATAAACAGCACTAGTGCCTCCTACAGATCCTGCTGTGGGTTTAAATCCCCAACTAAATCCGTGGCTGGCAGTTGTGCCGTCTTGTCCAGCTTCATAGATCACATTGCCTTCTAGTATCATCGGAACTTCAAGAGCCGCTGATGCTACCATATAGATTGGCAAACTGTTATTAACTGTGGTTGTCAATGTAGGCATTGACCCCCGAGCCGCTGTGGCTGTGCTGGTTATATATCCTGTGCCTGCGCCACCTGTTCCATTAAATGGTGTTGATGTATTAACGTCTTGGACTGAAAGCAAATTAACCATGTGTGTTGCTGTACCAGTATTAGATGTAAATGTTGGATCACTTTCCGAGCTGCTGGCAATTTTGTATAAGACTGCTAGACTAACTGTGGTTGAATTATTGACCGTTAATAGCTGGGTCCACCCTGCACTAGACCAAGATCGAGCTGCATTAGACGACAACAGAGCCAACAATAGATCGTTAGTCTGATAAGTTGGCATACCTACTGTTATAGTTGTGCCGTTAGATGAGGTATAGTTAGTAGTCCAATCGCGGATTTGTGGCATTAGAAATTCACCTTATTTGCATATTTATCGCTAGTATACACTGTAACTTGCTCCTGATACCGATGTGCCTACATAGGTTAGATTTTTAGTATAGGTCTGTGACAGTGCTGTGCCATATATAGCGATCGACTCTATCAGTGATCCACTGTAACTAAATGCTTTAGTGATAGATAACGATCCCGGAACAGTATAGACAACATTTGATATCAGAGTTCCTGATCTATTGATCACATAAGGATACGATGATAGATTATTTGAAATAGTTTCATATGTTGGTGTAATCGCAGCAACTATTCCAGTCAGCTGGCTACCATTACCTGCAAAATACTGTGCGCTGACATTACCTGAATATGTTGGTAAGTAGCTGGCCACATTAGCATTTGAATATAAGTTATACCCTTGACTATTCAAATATGCCGAAACGTTGACATTACTATACGCACTAGATTGTAAATTGCCGATCAATGCCTGTTGTTGGTATGCGTTGGCCTGTAGTGATGCTACGTTAGATTGTAGAGTTGCTGTGTCATTAAACGCAATTTCTAAGTCAATTAAGTTAACATTACCAATGTTACCATAATAAGTTGGCAGGAATTGATACAATATTGCTGTATCGTAATTTACACTTATAGCACCTACTGCGATATGTCTGACATCGATGACATCTGTGGTCAGTGGGATTTCAGTAAATTGGATCTGATTATTATTTACAATATCATATGCTAGGTATGGTTGTTGAGTAGTACCGTTGATACTGACCATGACCCCAGTAGCGGTAGAATTTGATGTCAGTGGGAATGTATTTGCGGTGCCGTCTGGATAGATGATATCTGACGTAATAGTAAATTCGCCCGGAACATTCCAACTGTCACCGTCCCAATATTCAATACTTTGTCTAAAAGTATTAAATCGTAAATAACCTGTCTGTGGATTCGTTGGGCGAGTTGTGTCATCACCTACAGGTAATCCAACTGCTAAGTTTCCGCCAAACTGCACCGTTCCGTTACCTGTTGGGCTAATATAGATATTAGCATCAAGGAATGATGTGCTGATAGTTGTGTTACTAAATGTAATATTACCGACACTGGTTGCGGCTGGTAGACCAAATTGTCCACTATATACAGCGCCACTGATATAAACACTATTGCCTGTAAAGCTGATAGGTTGGTTGCTGGCATTGTATGGTGTATTGTTGCTGTTAAAGTTTAAGATACCTGACTGATAGTCAAATACCCATAGATCGTTATTGCCGCTGCCTGTAGCAAATACCTGTGTGCCTTTGGTTAATACGTTGCCTGCTTGTCCACTTGGGCTGATATAAACTTTGATCTGATATGTTGATCCAAACTCTGGTGGTATCCAGAATGTTCTACCTGTTTGCCAAGTTAATGTTGGAGTCGGTATACCTGCTGTGCTGATACATTCTACAGGTAAGGTAGTTGGATAAACTGTTACTACACTGCTGTTACTGCTAGGAATTACATTAGCGATCAGACTGGCCTGTTGTAGGATTTTATCGCCACGGATTAATAGTGGGCTGGCTACTGGTTCATTGGTCGCATCGATATTGCCAGATATATCAGTCTTGGCTGCACCATAGACTATCTTCTTCCAAAGGTAGTCTACTTTTTGACTGTCTGGTGCGTTTTGTATAGGCATTATGACACCGCCAATGTGGAAACTGTTTGTCCACTAGCTAGAGCAATTCTAATTAATGCAACGTTGTTAGTTGCTGATGACATACTGATTGTTCCTAATGTCATTGTAAATGTTCCGTTTAGGGCTATGTTGGCGGCAATTAATGCGCCACTGCCACAACCATCACTACCATTACCACCAGCACCTGTATTGCTTCCAGGTATACCACTGCCAGCATAGCTAGTTGTGGCTGTTAACCAACCGTTTAGTCCACTGGTTGAATCAATTGTCGTTCCTGGTGCTGCTATCCATACTCCAGCAATACCAGCCGGTGCTACGATATTCAAGTTAAAGTTTGAAACCCCTGTGCGTTGGAAGCCCATGGTAAAGTATTGGTAACTACCACCATCACCACTACGATTAGGTCCTACTGGTAAATATCCTGTGCTGTAATTATTTGCTGTCCATCGCAATACGCCCAAACGAATAGTTGCTTCTTTGGTTCCTGCCACACCTGGATCACTGGCTTCAGTATAGACATTTGGTGCAGTCATAAAGTTTGTCAGTCTTGCATACAATGGAGTATGGATAGTATTAGCTAAGAAGTATGTGCTACGCACCGCTGGGTTTGTATTGGCACTTGTATTTGCTGATATAGCGATTTCACTGATACCACTTTGTGCCGCTGTGTGGACTTGTAAGTTAGCACCAACTACTTCTGCATAAGCACTGGTACCATTTACATTAGTAACTACAATTCTTAAGTTGGCCACACTACGCACACTTGCTTGGTTAACGGCTACGGTTAGATTACCAGCACTGTAAGCTGATACGTTACCTGTTCCTGCGATGGGTGTTCCACTACTTAACATTGCAGCTGAGCTATTGCTTAAACTCGAATATGGATGAGCATTGGCTAATATTACATTGCCTGTTGAACCTTCTAAGTTTGTGCCGGTTACCACAAATGCCACGTTGGCAGTATTATTCCATGTCTGTCCAATCCAACTGTTGATGGTAACGTTCTGCCACCATAGTTGTGGGCTACCAGTATTGAAATATGGTATGCCTGAAATGTATCTATAGGTGCCCGGTGCTTTGATTGCTAATGTTCCTGCTGTGACTGTTGGCACACTAGTTACGTCATCTTTGACGAATTCAATATTAGCAACAATACCTGTGCTAGAATGATTCATACCAAAGCGATTGATACCTAATGGTATAAAGTCGCCACGTGCTACTACGTTGGCTTGGAATCCCCAATAGTATCCCGGGTAGTATGTTGAGCTAGCAAAAGCCACTGCGGATCCATCTGGATTTAATAAGTTGTAATCATTGAAAGCAATAACACCTAAGTTTCCTGTTATTCCTGTAGTCGTTGCAGACACGTTTACGTTACCACGGACTGTGCCATTTACCACAGCCTGTAAATAACCAATGTTAGCACTGTAGGTATAACTGGTTGTCACATTGCCTGCTGTAGTAATCAGCGTTGAACCTGTTGCTATGGTTCTGCTCACACTGGCATTGGCTGCTAGTGCTGTTCCGCCTGTGTTGTCTGTGGCACTACTTGCTAAGGTAGCATTAGTTCCAACGCTACCACTGAATGATAATACTTTAGTATTCAATCCGGCCGGCGGATTTACGCTACTACCGTAGACTTTAAGTGTTGCGGGTGTTGCATATCTTGGTAAGATACTTGGGTTAGCGATATCATCTGTTAGTAGAGCTAGATTAACTGAGAATGATCCCGAACCTGAATTAGTTGCGTATGTTTTATTAGCGTAAGGGCCCAATACGCCGCCCGCTGATGAATTATTAGGCACGTTAGCATAGGTACCGTCACCCCAATTGATGCTCCAAGTCACTGTGGCAGTATTGGTATTTGTAGTTGTGTTCTGTAAATAGATTGCATTGCCTTGGATAGCATATAAACTACTACCACTTAGTGGACTACTACTGATATTAGCTCTGAACAATCCAAAGCCCATAGCCGGGTCAGCGGCATAGATAGTGATGTAGTTTGTTCTTACAGCATTAGCAACATTACTCGGACTAGCACCATTGGTGTTTGTAGCATTAACAATAATTGTAAATGGTGTTCCGACGTTAGTAGCATAGGTGTGGGTAGTTGTTGTAGAGCTTGTTACTGTGTTTGAAGTTCCGTCACCCCACTGGATAGTGTATTGATTAACATTACCTTGTGGCACCATGGTCAATAATATAGTCTGGCCTGCACCACCGGCTGTTACATTACTTGAGAATGTAACACTACGGACGAAAGTATTTGTGAATAAGTTTTGTGATACGCTGTTCAGTATGTCAATAGCATCTGTAACTTTAGTTGATGTTGTAAATCCTAAGTAGGCTGCATTATTGTCTGCTAGATTACCATCTGTGGGCGTGCCTAGAGGAATTACGTTACCTACTATACCCGCTGATACGTTTCCAGTTACACTATCAACATATCCTTTGGTCGCTGCATCAGTGCTTTGTATAGGAGCACCTACCCAGATAATTTGATTGTTGCTGGCATTTAAATTACCTGTGGTGTTGATGATCGATTGGCCACCAACAGTTAAATTACCAATGACGTTTAAGTTAGTGATATTACCGACAGTGGTAATATTTGGTTGAACGTTAGTTTGTAATGTTCCATAGACATTACCAAAATAACCTATGCGCCAATATCTAGTAGCACTACCTAGGTCAAATTGTAGATTAGCACCCGTATAAACATGTCCGTTGGCTACTAGGACATTACCGCTAACTGTTAGGGCCTGTGATGGGGTGGTGGTATTAATCCCAACATAAAAGTTGGAAAAATCCATATAGACTAACGTATTACCGAGTGTGGTGAACTGTAGATCTGTACCTTGACGGTCTAGGTCTTGTAGTAGCGAATACCCCGGAACGCGACTGATTGCCATCGATTAACCCCTTCTTCTACTATTTATCAGAAAAGTTAAGCGGCGACTGTGC
>Ga0114978_10004083_pt1 | contig 11867 bp, 4 predicted proteins | sample S_140212_EF_Meta_FD_87027 | JGI IMG/M metagenome (GOLD analysis project Ga0114978, IMG submission 87027) | Freshwater microbial communities from Lake Simoncouche, Canada to study carbon cycling - S_140212_EF_MetaG | ecosystem: Environmental > Aquatic > Freshwater > Lake | place: Lake...
GAGCCAGTGCTCCAACAACGTCAAGCAGATCTCGCTTGGCAATCTCAACTACGAATCGGCCACTCGGCGCTACGCCACCAGCGGCGAAGGGAAGGTCGGTGCCGGACTCGACGCGATGAACGTCAACTCGTTCTTCACGCAGATCCTCGCCTACATTGAGCAGGGGAACATCGCCAACCAGATGAACCTCAAGCAACCTTACTGGGCTCCCGCGAACCAGTTGGCCGCTGCCTCGAACATCAACACGTTCCAGTGCCCCTCCAACGGCCTCACCAAAGACGAGTACGGCGGCACGAACTCGGCCGCCGTGGCTGCCGGAGCCGCGTTCAAGTTCTACGGCCAGACCCACTACATGCCGGTTGCCTACACCGACTTGAGCCCGGTTGACGGGACGCGCAAGAAGTGGTCGGGCACGAACATGGGGTCCTACAAGCAGGGCCTCCTCTCCTACGACCAGTCGACGAAGCAGTCCTCCGCCCTCGACGGCACCAGCAAGACCGTGATCTTCTTCGAGGATGCCGGTCGTAACATCCAGAACGGTGGCAAGCGCGCCCCGCTCCTCGGCGCGAATACCGTCTGGGTCCGGACCAGCGGTGGCACGTCGACGCCGATCGTCTCTGGCGATGCCAATTGGGTCGACGGCATGACCCCCGACATGCCGGTCGGTGACGGCGTTGCGATGGGCACCTGCCCCAACCGCTGGGCCGATCCCGACAATGCCAGCGGCGTCTCCGGCGCCCCGTGGCAGGAGTCGGCCGTCCCGCGGACGACGTCGATCATCAACAACACCAAGACGCCGTTTGGCGGATCCGCCGCCACCTGCCTCTGGACGCAAAACAACTGCGGCCCCAACGACGAGCCCTTCAGCATGCACAGCGGTGGCGGATGCTGGGGTGGACTCGCCGACGGCAGCGTCTTTTACTTCAGCGATGACCTCGATGTCCAGGTCCTTCGTCAGCTCTCCGATCCCGCCGACGGTGAGGCTCCCCTCAACTACGGCGGCTGATCGTCACACAAGTTCCCAAAGGGTGGTCGGCATTCCGCGAGGAACGCCCTCCACCAACCGCTCCTGCTGACAAGAGCCCCCCTGGTCGCAAGGCCAGGGGGGCTTTTTTTTCCCTTCCCGCGGATGGCAACTGAGCTCGCGCCGAAAGCCTGCGCGAGCAACCCCGCCCCTCATCTTGAGAACACCGATGCCAAACTCCCGTCGCGTCCGCCACCCTTCCAGACACGCTCTCTTCATGGCCCTTACGGTCATGTCCACCAGCTGGATCACCATCCAAGCCCCGGCCGGAGAGCCAGGCACGGCCACGATCGAGTCGATGTACGTCCTCGAAGATGCCCCCCTCCCGCTCCCTTCCGACACGCCTGCCGCCTCGCGCGCCCTCGATTTCCGTCTCGGCGGCATCAGCGACCTCTCCCTTTCCGAGCCGGCGGCCGATGGCACGATCCAGCTGTGGGGGATCACCGACCGTGGCCCGAACGGCTTTGTCGAGAAGCCTTCCAGCGACGGCAGCCCCGCCAAGCCCTTGCGCACGCTCCCCGTCCCGGGATTCCAACCGCTCCTGGTGAAGTTCGCCCTCGAAGCGCCGGCCGCCGCCGGAAAGCCCGGCACGCTCCGCGTCGTGGCCGTGAAGCCGATCGCCACCGCCCACGGCGGCCCCGCGTCTGGCCGCCCGGCCGTCGCTCCGCCCCGGTCGAAGCCGATGGTCGATCCCGCCACGGCCAAGCCGCTCCCGGTCGATCCCGACGGCCTCGACACCGAAGGGCTCAGCCCGGCCGCCGACGGGGGCTTCTGGATCGCCGAGGAGTACGTGCCGTCGCTGGCGCTGCTCACGGCCGAGGGGCGGATGGTGCGCCGGATCGTGCCGATCGGGGCGGTGCTCGGTGAGCGCGATGGCCGTCAGGCAGGCTGCCAGGTCGTCGAGGCGCTGCCGGAGGTCTGTTTGCGGCGCGCCGACAACCGCGGCTTCGAGGGGCTCGCGCTGTCGCCCGACGGCTCGCGGCTGTTCACGATGCTCCAGAGCCCGCCGGAGCAGGAGGCGGGGGCCGCGGAGGAGGAGAAGGTCGATGTCCCGCTCTTCGTCCTCGATCCGGCCACAGGCCTGAGCGTGGCCCAGTACCGCTACCGGATGGGCGAGCCAGAGGAGGCCGTGAGCGCGCTTGTCGCCGCCGACGGCAAGATCTCGGCACTGGCCGCCACCGGCAACGACACGCTCCTCGTCCTCGAGCAGTCGGCGACGGCCAGCCGCCTCTACGAGGTCGATCTGCGGACTGGCGTCGACCACCTCGCCGCGCGGTCCGGGAATGGCCTCCCCCGGACGGCGCCACGGCAGATCCGCACGGTGACCAAGCAACTCGTCGCTGATCTCGCCCCGCTCGCCCCGAGCTTCAATGCTGCGCTCAATCGGGGTGGCTCTGGTGCCCCTGGAAAACTCTCCGATCTCAAGTTCGAGGGGCTCGCGCTCCTCGCGCCGGGCGTGGTCGCGATCGTCAACGACAACGATTTCGACATGGATGCGGCCGGGGCGGCGCCGGCCGATCCGCCGATCCGGCGCACTTGTCTGTGGGTCGTCCGGTTCGACGCAGATGCAAAGTGATCGATCCGGCGGTGCCCTCGTCAGGGCCGGCGCGCTCGCCGCCGCGGGGCCGACAGGCCTTCGGCGATCCGTACGGAGCGGGCCCAGAACGAAAGGCCGCCGCAGGACGACTCGACACGAACCGTGACCCCCTCCCACTGGAGGTGCGTGACGTCGAGGATTCTGACGCCGACCCGATCGCCGGAAGCCGGGGCATCGGGAAAGCCAGGCATCACCGCAAACTCGTCGACCCCCTCGAAGTGCAACTGGAGCGACTCGCCGCTGCGGCAGACCCCGAGCACGACCCGCGCGTCGCCGCGCCGCGGGAGGGCGTAGCGCACCTCCGTCAACTGCCACGCAACGGCATCCCGGAGCACCGGATGATCCTTCGCATGGGTCAGGGTGACGCCGGATGCTCGTTCCACGGCTGAACGCCTCGAGGATCGGTGCGGAAACGACACGACAGTAACGGAGAACAATGAGCGGGGGATGAAGAACCGGTGAGCGTGCGATGAGCGATCCCTCGTCATCGCCAGGAATGCGACTTCCTCACCGACTTCTCACGCAATCCTCAAGATTTGCTGACGGTGAGCTCGTAAAAAACGATTGTTTGACGACCGCTCCCGCCTCATTTTCTCCCCCTCAAGGGCCCATCCATGCCTTTCCCCGCCTCCAGCACGTCCGCTGCGAAGACTTCCGGCTCCCGCCGGCCCGCGGCGTTCACACTCGTCGAGCTCCTCGTCGTGATCGCGATCATCGGCACGCTCGTCGGGCTCCTCCTTCCGGCTGTTCAAGCGGCGCGCGAAGCGGCCCGCCGCGCTCAGTGCGGCAACAACCTCCGTCAGCTCGGCCTCGGCTTCCAAAACTATCTCTCCGCCAAGAAGGGCTTCCCAGCGTCGCTCTACGACCAGAACGAGACGCTCTCCTCCGGCAACGATCCGTCGCTGCCGTCGAACTCCCACAAGGCCCTGCTTCTTCCTTACATCGAAGAAGCGAACCTCGCCTCGCGCTATAGCATCAAGAAGCACTGGTGGGACGCCACGAGCAACGGCGGCATGAGCGCCGATCCCGTCCTCGGGATTCCGGCCGACTCGAACCTCGCCCTGGCGATGACGAACGTCCCCACCTTCCTTTGCCCGTCGACGCCGGGCCGTGACAAGCTCCTTTCGATCCCGGTCCGGGGCAATTCCGGCAGCAGTTACTCCGCGACGGCCAAGAGCGGCCGCCCCGGCTTCACCGTCGCCCAGCCCCTCGGCCAGATGGACTACGACGCGATGAACGGGATCAAGGCCAAGGTGATCGGATCGAATGCCGCGACCGACCGCTACACGCTCAAGGGTGAGAACTCGAGGGCGGCCCTCCAAAAGAATTATCCCACGCCACTCCGCGAGATCCTGGACGGAACGTCGAAGACGATCATGCTCGTCGAATGCGCTGGCCGGCCGGACGTCTACCGGAAGCGGAAGAAGCTCACCGTGGCGGACACCAGCGCCACCACACCCCAGATCGTGCCGAGCGACTCCGGGGTGGGCTGGGCCGATTCCGACGCCCCCTTCTCGATCGACGGGGCGACGGCCGACGGCCTCGTCTACAAATCACTCAACTACTGTGCCGCCCAGAACTGCGGCTCCGGCATCGCCGATAAGGCTTTCAACGCCACCAATGCCAACGAGGCCTACGCATTCCATCCCGGTGGGATGATGGTTGTGATGGTCGACGGCTCGGCGCAGTATTTCAACGACGACATGGATCTGGTGACCTTCGCCGCCCTGCTCACGAAGCAGGGGGAGGAGAACGCCAGCACTCAGTGATCGGCCGATCGGCGAATCGGGGCGATGCCCGATTCCCACGGCTGCGACGTCTGCAAAAGCCCCCCCGGCCATTCGGCCGGGGGGGCTGTTTTTTTGTCTGCGTGTCGCCGTCGGGATGAATCGTCCCTCGGCGGCTATCGCTGGACGGGAAGCGGCAAGCTCGACACGCTGCCACCCCAATCCCGCTCATGCTTGGCTCACGCTGCGCTTACCTGTCGCTCGCGCTGATGAAGCGTCGATCCACAAAAAAAGCCCCAATCGATTTCTTCAGGATCCGTGAGCGCCTGCGGTGATGGCCTCATGAAAAGCTCACTCGCAAACTCGCCTAGGCGCTGCTTCCGCCCCTCGGGCAATCTCCCCGCGCTGAACCCTGTCAGACCCGACGGATCAAGCGCCCCAGGAGATTCCTGCCATGCCCCGCCCGACGTTCTCAAGCCGCCTCCTCGATGGCTGTGTCCGCCTCGGCCTCTCGATCGCCGTGATCGTTTCCGGCCTGCCGGCAATCGCCACGCCGATCAACTTCAGCGGCTCGACCTACACGCAGAACTTCCAGTCGATGACCGGGAGCAGCACGTCGAGCACGACGAATATCAATGCCAGCACCATGGTCGACATTTCGACGCTCACGCTCTCCGGATCGAGTGCGTCGGTCAGCGGGTGGTATGTCTACGGCCTCGGCACGGCCAACAAGACCGGGATCAACAACGGCTCGTCGACCACGGGTGCCTTCTACCAGCTCGTCGATTCCGCCACCCCCACGAACCGGGCCTTCGGCTCGGAAGCCTCCGGTCCGACCAACGGCTTCTTCGGGGCCGTTCTCAAAAACACCTCCGGCGGGACGATCAACAACCTCGCTCTCGCCTACGACGCGGTCATGAACCGCAATCCGTCGACGACCGCGAATCCCTATGCGATGTCCTACCGCGTCAGCTCCGCCGCGGTCACCTCCGGGAGCGCCACCGGCGACGGCACGTTCAACACCTCCGCCGGCTCGTGGACGAGCACCACGCTCGGCTTTACCACGCCGTCGAGCGGCACCGGCGCACCTGGCACCCAGGCCGCGATCTCGCCCCTGTTTACGATCGCCAACAAGGCAGGAAACCTCACGGGGATGAATTGGGCGAGCGACCAATACCTCTACATCCGCTGGAACGACACCGACGACTCCGGGAGCGACGCCATGGCAGGCGTCGACAATTTCAGCCTCTCGGTCCTGGCGGCCCAGAGCCTGGGATGGAATGTCGCCGGCGGTGGCACTTGGAACACGACCACGGCGAATTGGACCACCGGCACAAGCACCTCTACCTTCGCTGACGGCGATCAGGTGACGTTCGGTAACTCCGCCGGCGGCACGATCAATCTCTCCGGGGCCCTCGCTCCCTCGTCGCTCACCGTCTCGGCCACGGCCGGCAGCTACACCTTGAGCGGGGCGACCGCCGGCGACAAGATCACCGGCTCGACGGGGCTTACAAAAACAGGCGCCGGGATCCTCGCGCTCTCCAGCGACAATGACTTCTCTGGCGGCACGAACATCTCCGGCGGCACTGTCCGAATCGACGGCGCCGGTCGGCTCGGCTCCGGCGGGATCACGCTCGCAAGTGGCGCTACGCTTCAGAGCACGGCCGGCTCGGCCGTGACGCTCTCCAACGATGTCGTCATCGGCAGCGGAGGCGGCACGATCGACACCGGCAGCCAGAATCTCACCGTGGCGAGCATGTCGTCGCTCTCGGGGCTACTGACGAAGTCAGGGGTTGGCAATCTGACGGTCAACGGCAACTTCGTTCCCTCTTCGGGGGGCGGGGTCTCCGTCGCAGCCGGCAACCTCGTCCTCGGCGGCGGGCCGACCGCCTCCGGCATCTACAACCTCGGTGCCTCGGGCGTGCTGACGGGCAACCTCGTCCTCTCCGGCACGCAGCGGATGAACGTCAACGACGGCGCTACGCTTTCCGGGAGCGGCCAGATTCAACTCCCCACCTCCGGCGCCCTGATCTCAAACCTCTCCGGCAACGCCGGCGGCACCGTCTCGGCCGGCATCGGCCTCAATTCGACCGGCCAGTCGTTCACCGCCGGATCGTGGTCCGGCGCGACCTACACGCCAGGGACGTTCACAAGCACCATCGGGGCGACGAAGGGGGCAAACACGAGCACCACCGGCAACCTCACGATCTCCGGCGTGATCAGCGGCGACTCCGATCTTGATCTCTCCAACAGTTCCCTGAGCGGTGGCGGCGGCGGCGTCCTCACGCTCTCTGCCCAAAACACCTACACCGGCAACACCACGATCAACACCGGTACGCCCGACGTCGCCGGAACCGCCTCGATCAAGCTTGGGATCGCCAACGCTCTCCCCACCACGACCGGCGTGATCGTCGGCACGAAGGTGGGGATCGGTGCGGCGCGGCTCGACATCAACGGCTTCAATCAGCAGGTGGCCTATCTCGCCGACGGCGCCAACGCCACGGTGGGGAGCACGAAGAACCTCTCGATCGTCAACAACGGCCCGCAGGATGCCACTCTCACCTTCGGCGGCGCCACGACGCCAGGCAAGGGTTTTGGTGGCGTGATCGGCACCGGCGGCCACGTGGTCAACGTCGTCAAGACCGGCGTCAACACCCAGACGCTCACCGCTGCCAACACCTACACCGGCTCGACGACGATCGCGGAGGGAACCCTCGCCCTCTCCGGGGCCGGCTCGATCAACGCCTCGCCGACGATCACCGTCGCCGCCGGGGCGATGTTCGACGTCGCGGCCGTCACCGGCGGCTATTCGATTGCCAACGGCCAGACGCTCGGCGGCGCAGGCACGGTCAGCGGCGCAGCGACTGTCGCCGGCACGATCGCGCCCAACATGAACGCCATCGGCACGTTCACCATGGGGGCCACCACGCTCGCCGGCGGTGGCGGGCTCAATGTCCAGATCTACGACGCCGCCGGAAGTGCCGGGAGCGGCTGGGATCTGCTCACGAGCACCGGCGATGTCACCGTGCCCGGCTCGGGCTCGTTCACGATCCGTCTGGCCAGTGCCTCGAGCGCCGGCGGCGCGGCTGGTCAGGCGATCAACTTCAACGACAACGCCGCTGGCTCCTGGGCGATGATGACCACGGCCGGGAGCCTTGTCGGCTTCGACGCCAACCGCTTCACGGTCGACGCCTCTGGGTTTGCCAACAATCTCGCCGGCGGCACGTTCACGGTGAGTGACACCGGCTCCTCCGGCACCGGCCTCTACCTCGTGTTCACACCGGGAAGCATCGCCACCTGGGACGGCGGCAGCGGGACCTGGTCGGAAAGCGGCACCGGCTGGTCGAGCGGCACGTGGGATCCGTCGCGGACGGCGGTGTTCGCAAGCCCCACCGGAACGGTGACCGTCGACGGCACGGTGAACGCCAACAACGGCATCCAGTTCGATGTCGCCGGCTACACACTCACCGGCGGCGCGGTCGCACTCGGTGGCGCGAATGCCGCGGTGAACACGATCACCACGGCCGCGGGCACCACAACGATCAGCTCCGACATCAGCGCCACCAATGGCCTGACGAAAGCCGGCCCCGGTACACTCGTCGCCACTGGAGCGCTGGCCGCCGGCCAGGCAAGCGTCACCACCGGCACGCTCCAGGTGGGGAATGGCGGCACCACCGGCTCACTCACCGGGGATCTCTCGCTGGCCGCCGGCACGCTCCTCGCGTTCAACCGCGCGGATGCCACGAACTTCTCTGGCAATCTCACCGGATCCGGTGGAGTGCGCACCGATGGCGGCAACCTCTCCCTCAATGGCACGATCGGTGAGAATGTGGCGGTGGCCAACACCGGCGCCGCGACGGTGACGCTCGCCGGGACGCTCGCCGGCGCTGCCACCGTCACCAACAGCGGATCGGGCCGCATCGATCTGACCGGCAACTCCGTGACCACCACCGGGGCGATCAGCGCCTCCGCCGGCACGATCGGCTTCGGCGACGCGGGCCTCGGCAGCGGTGCGGTGAGCCTTTCCGGCGGTGGCGCCATCGCCTTCGACGGTACAAGTCCGAAGTCACTTGCCAACGCGATCACCGTCGCTTCCAGCGGCGGGCGGATCGACGTTGCCAGTGGCGACACGCTCTCCCTGGCCGGGGCGCCGACGCTGAGCGGCCTGCTGACGAAGTCGGGCAACGGCACGCTCGGCGTCGCCAGCCTCCCCACGTCGAACGTCGCGGTGGCGGCCGGCACGCTCGCCGTCAGCTCGACCTCCACAATCACCGTCGGCACCGATCTGGCCGGACTGTTCGCCGGCGGCAAAGTGTCGTTCACTGGTTCCAATGTCCGCGTCAACGTCAACTCGGTGCAGACCGGCACCGGCACGATCGAGTTCACGAAGGGGGGCCAATCGGTGGCGGTCTCGGGGGCCAGCGGCACGCTCTCCAATCCCGTCGCCCTCGCCCTCCCTTCCGGCGCCCTCAACCTCGGGGCGACCAGCGGCTATACACTCACCGTCAACGGCCCGATCTCCGGCACCGGCGGCCTCAATCTGGCCGTCGGCGGCTCCGGCGGCGCTGGGACCACGCTCCTCAACGCCCAAAGCACGTTCAGCGGCGACGTCACGGTCAACAGTTCCACGACCGGCGTCCACAAGCTCGGCGTCGACCATGCCCTGCCGACGACGGCCGGCGTGACATTCGGCTCGACCGCCGGATCGATCGATCTCAATGGCCACGCCCAGCAGATCGCCTTCCTCAAGGGGAGCGCGGGGGGCGTCGGTGGGATCATCAACTCGGTCGCGGGCACCACCTCGACGCTCACCGTCAGCGGCACCGGGAACGGCAGCTATGCCGGCCCGATCGGCACCACCGGCAAGGCGAACCTCGCGCTTGTGAAGGATGGCTCCGGCGCGCTGACACTCTCCGGAGCGAACAAATACGCCGGTGGTACAACGATCACTGGTGGCACGCTGATCGCCGGGGGCACGTCTGCCTTCGGGACAGGCGCTGTGTCGCTCGGCAACGGCGCGATCCTCGACCTGGCCTCGCTGGCGGTCACCAACACCCTCTCCAACCATGGAGGCACGCTGATCCATGCGGATGCCTTTACCGGCAACCAGACGCTCGACGGCACGTCTTCCTACACGGGCTCCGTCGGTGGCGCGCTCCAGGTGGCGGCCGGCGGCGTTGTCAAAGGGGACGGCGCGACGTTCACCGGGCCGGTCAACTTTGACGCCGGTGCGACCCACGCCCCTGGCAACTCGCCCGGCCTGCAGTCGTTCGGCGGCGGCCTGGGCTACGCTGCCGGCAGTCACTTGGAGTGGGAGTTGGTGGCCAACACCGCCGCACTCGCCGATCGGGGCACGCTCTACGACGCCATCGATGTGTTCACCGGCTCCTTGTCGGTCGACCCAGCCAGCTTGCTGGATCTCGTCTTCAATTCCGCCGGCTCGACCGTCGACTGGTCCGACACCTTCTGGGCGGTCCAACACTCATGGCTCCTGATCGATGCCTCGTCGGCCGGCACCTCGACAGGAATCTTCTCCTTGGGGAGTGTCGGCACCGACAGCACCGGGGCCGCGTTGGCTTCCATCCGGCCAAATGCCACCTTTTCTGTGGCTCGAAACGGCTCGAATCTGCTCGTCGAGTATGGTGTCGTCGCCGTCCCCGAACCCGGAACCATCTCCCTGGCGGCCATCGGCGCCGCTGTGGCGGTGTTCGGGGCACTGCGGCAGCGAAAGAGTCGCTCTCGGCGGTAGGGTTGAAGCTGATCGCCAGATCACCTCGAACAGCATTCCTGACCGTGCCTCGATCCGGCCGGCTGTGGGCCCTCCCGGGACCTGGAGCCTCCAGATTCCGCACGAAGCACCCCCGGCCGAAAGGCTGGGGGTGCCTTTTTCCCCTCTGGCATTCGTTGTCGGCAGATGTCGCAACGGCGTCGACAGATGTTGGAAATCTCGCCAATCGCTCCGCTGCCGACATCGCTCCCCCCACCCCCGACCCTGTTCCGCCGCAGCCAGAACTCCCCCACCACGCTCCCGCCACGCCCGACGGCTATTGATCCCACCGCCGGTCATCCCCCTTGAGCCTCGGAACCGACTTATTTCCGACCCCCTGACCACCACATTCCGACACGTTTCCGACATTCCAATCGACGCCCACACCGCCTCCACGGAGGGATCAAAAACCCTTTTTTTAAAGGTTTTTCTCGTTCTGGATGCCGGCTCACAGAGACAGATGTTCACCTCACTGGTTGGTTCGTGTCATAATGGCCCTAATGTTCTTTTTCCCTCTCCTTCTCCCTTTCTTTTATCCATGAGAAGAAGAAAAGAGGGAAGAAAGGGGCCGCGACCGGAAGGGGACCGGCGGGGGTTTCTGTAGCCCCCGGGTCGGGTACAGTAGGGGCTTTCCGTGGCCGGGTTCCTGGGCCGCGACGCGGTTCGTCCGAAGGGGTCCGTCATGAAAGTGCGATGTGTGCGCGAGCCGCTTCTTGCGGCCCTCCAGAGCGCCCAGGCGGTGGTTCCGGCCCGGTCGCCCAAGCCGGTCCTCTCGAACGTCAAGCTCGAGGCTGACAGGGACTCGGCCGTGCTCTCGGCCACCGATCTCGAGGTCGGAATCCGCATCCGCATCGAAGGGGTGGAGACGTCGGCTCCCGGGGCGGTGCTCCTTCCCAGCTCCCGGCTGGCGGCGATCGTCCGCGAAAGCCCTGCCGGGACGGTGTTTGACATCCATACCGACGGCACCGCCACGATCGTCAAGGCGCCCCGTAGCGAGTTCCGCCTGCCGGCGGAGGATCCGCTCGAATTCCCGGCCGTGGCCAGTTTTCCGGCCGACTCCGGTCATGAGATCTCGACGCTGCTGGTTCGGGAGCTCGTGCGGCGGACGGTGTTTGCCACCGACAACGAGTCGAGCCGATATGCCCTCGGGGGGGTGCTCATCGAACTGGGCGACAAGGAGGTGACGGCGGTCGGCACCGACGGCCGCCGGCTCGCCAAGATGCAGGGCCCGGCCGTTGCCACCGGGGGGGGAGCGGCCGAGGTCGCACCAATCGTCCCGGCACGGGCGATGCAGCTGGTGGAGCGCTGCCTCTCGGGAGCGGATGTGCCGGTGCGGGTGGCCGTCCGCCCGAGTGAGATTCTCTTCCACAGCGGTTCGACAACGATCTCGTCGCGGCTTGTCGAGGGGCGTTTCCCGCGGTGGCGCGACGTCTTCCCCTCCCGCCCCGATGCGATCCGAGTGAACCTCGTCGCTGGGCCGCTCCTCGCGGCGGTCCGTCAGGCGGCGATCGTCACCAGTGAGCATTCGAAGGGGGTCGACTTCACCTTCGAGCCGGGGCAACTGGTCCTCACGGGACGGTCGGCCGAGAGTGGCGAGAGCCGGATTGAATTGCCGATCGACCACACCGGCGAGACGGTTCGGATCAAACTCGATCCCCGCTTCGTGAGTGACTTCCTCCGTGTGCTCGATGCCGACACGGCCGTGACGGTGGAGCTCACCGACGCCCAGAGTGCCTGCGTCTGCACGACCAC
>Ga0114978_10004084_pt1 | contig 11867 bp, 13 predicted proteins | sample S_140212_EF_Meta_FD_87027 | JGI IMG/M metagenome (GOLD analysis project Ga0114978, IMG submission 87027) | Freshwater microbial communities from Lake Simoncouche, Canada to study carbon cycling - S_140212_EF_MetaG | ecosystem: Environmental > Aquatic > Freshwater > Lake | place: Lake...
TAACGCCAGAGTTTGATATACCTCAAGCAAAATATAATATTCCTCAAGAATTCTTACAAGAATCACCTCAACAAGGGCAAGTTATGCAACCTTATTTATCTGAAGCTCCAAGAGTTAATACAAAACCTGTAGGTAATCCAACAGTTGATGCTATTAAAAATTCTAGACTTCCTGATGAAATTAAGAAATTAATGATGGAACATCCAATTGCGCAACCTCAACAACAAACCGCAACATTATCAGATGACTTGATTGAAAGAGCATCAAGATTAATGAAAGAAAATGGGAGTAATTATTTACCAGACTCCGCAAAACCTCAAACAGTTCAGGCACCTCAATCAAAACCTCAAACACAAACTACAACATCATCTATAGATTATAAGTTAATTCAAAAGATGATTAAGGAAGCGGTTAAGGATGCTTTATTAGAAAACGGTTTAATTGCGGAGAGTACTGAAAAGTCTAATGAAATATTCAGTTTCAAAGTTGGTAAACACGTTTTTGAAGGTAAGGTAACTAAAATTAAAAAATTATCTTAACCCCTTTCTTTATTTGACATAAGTTATTATATTTTATTGAATACAATAATTTAATATGTCAAAAATCAAAATTTTAGTAGTACCATCCGACCGTACAGGTGTTGGTAAATTTAGGTCCGTAGACCCTCACGTCTTTCTTCAGAATTTATATGGAGACGATTTCCACGTAGATATCGTGTATGAACCACCATATGATGATGTCAACTTTTGGACTGATTATCAAATAGTATCATTCCATAGAAGTATTGGACCTGATTTTGATAGAGCAAACCGATTAATTCAAATGTTAAATTCGTTAGGTGTTATCACTGTTGATGATATTGACGACTATTGGATGCCAGGTAAAGAACACCCGATTCACGATGTCATTAAGTTTAATAAGATTAATGAAAAAATTGTTGCAAACCTTAAAGTTGCTAAATATGTAACAACAACCACAGGATTATTTGCAGATGAAATCAAAAAGATTAATCCTAATGTATTTGTGTTCCCTAATGCAATTAATCCAAATGAATCTCAATTTAAAGAACCAAATGCAGAATCTGATAGATTACGTTTTGGTTGGTTAGGAGGTTCATCTCACTTACACGACATTCAATTATTAGACCAATCTTTAAGTAAGATTACTCATTTGAAAGACAAATTCCAATTTGTATTGTGTGGTTTTGATACAAGAGGAACTGTAACTGAAATTAACTCAGCAACGGGAGAACATAACAAAAGAAATATTTTGCCTCATGAAACTGTTTGGGCTTCATATGAAAAAATATTTACTCAAAATTATTCAACAGTTTCTGAAGAATATAAAAAACATTTATTAAATTACAGTCAAGAAACTTACGATAATGAAAACAATGAGTCGTACTCAAGAGTATGGACAAAACCTGTTACGTCTTATGCCAAAAATTATTCAAAGTTTGACGTTTCTTTAGCACCAATTAAGAATCATATGTTTAACCGAATGAAGTCTCAATTAAAAGTAATTGAGGCTGGATTCTATAAAAAAGCAATTATTGCTTCAAACTTAGGCCCATATACGATTGATATTAAACATTGTTTAGACCACGGTAATTTTGTTGATGGTAATGGTATATTAGTTGATGAGCAAAGAAACCACTCAGATTGGGCAAAATATATTGAAAAACTTATTAAGAACCCTAACATGGCTAAGGACATGGGAGAAAGACTATATGAGACAGTTAAAGACACATACGATTTAAATGTTGTGACAAAAAGTAGAGCAGAATTTTATAAATCAATCATATGATAAACATACCTATTACCAAACTATTATTTATTGATATTGAAACCGTTGGAGTTCAACCTGATTGGGATTCATTAGTCAAAAACAACGAGGCTCTTTCGTTCCAATTTGAAAATTATTTAGATTGGTTCCAAAAAAGATTCCCTGAAGATGCGGACAAACCTGTTGGAACAATGTTTGTTAATAGGTCTGCTTTAGTACCTGAATTTGCAAGAATTGCTTGTGTCAGTGTTGCATTTGTAATGGACAATGGTGAAGTTAAGATGCAGTCATTTAGTGACCCTGATGAAGGAAAAATGTTATTAGATGTTCAAAAACTTTTATACAGAGTTGGAGAACTTGGATTTTTCTTATGTGGACATAATGTCAAAGGATTTGATATTCCGATGTTAGCAAAACGAATGATTATAAATGGAATCTTACCTCCAAAAATATTACCAGGTCACGACACTAAACCTTGGGAAGTTAAGGCGTTAGACACCAAAGAATTATGGCAATATGGTAGTTATGGTTCAATAGCTTCTTTAGAACTTATGTGTGTTTCTTTAGGTGTTGAATCTTCTAAGAATATGGAAGTTACAGGAAATAAAGTACACGAAGCATTTTGGGCAAAGAAAGACATTAAAGGTATTGTAGAATATTGTGAAAAAGATGTGTCAGTATTAATTGACGTAATAAAAAAAATAGTAGAATTAAAAAAATGAAAACATTAGACCCGAATTTACTTAGTCAAATTCAAGAACAATTTGAATCATTAAAAAATCAAATGGGTATTGAACCCGACGAAAAAAGTTACGAAGGTTTAGATAACCTTTTTGGTAATATTTCTTTTGATGAAATTCAAAAAGAAATGGAAACAGCAATGAAAACAAAAACAATAAAAATAGAAACAATCCATGAAGACGCAATTTTTCCTGGATATGCTTACCCTTCTGATTCAGGGTTTGATTTATATTCTATTGAAGAATTAGACATGGCTCCGTTATCAAGAGCGTTAGTATCAACAGGATTAAAAGTTTCTTTTGACGAAGGTTATGAGATTCAAGTTCGTCCTAAAAGTGGATTAGCAATCAACTACGGTATTACTTGTTTGAATACCCCTGGCACTGTTGACCAAGGTTATACTGGAGAGATTAAGGTGATTTTATTCAATACATCAAATGAAACATTTACAGTTAAGAAAGGAATGAAAATTGCTCAAGCAGTTTTATGTCCTGTCATGAATGGTAAATTTGTTAACCTTGAATTAGTTGAAAAAGTAGATAATAAAGACCGAGGGGACAATGGATTTGGGTCAACTGGACTAATATGATAATGTTGTTATCTTTTTGTTATAATGTCATCTATTTATAATTAAATATATATTATGAATATAAAAGAAAGAATAAATAAAAATAAAATTAATTACTCATTATTTAATTCTAATTTCACTAAAGAATCCGTTTATATTTTAGGTCTATTATGGGCGGATGGTCATATTAGACGACAACAAAGATTAACATCTATAAATTGTTTTGAGATGGATATTGACGAGGTTATACCTATTTTTAATAAAACAGGCGAGTGGATGGTTAGTAAAACTATAGAAAAAACATTTAATGGAAAAAAGGTAAAGAGTCAAAAAAGAATCTCAACATCTACATGGGGATTATTTGATATTTTAACTCAATATGATTATTTAACTAAATCTTTTTCTTCACCAAGTAAGATTTTAAATACCATACCAAATGAGTTAAAAAAATATTGGTTTAGGGGTTATTTAGATGGTGATGGTTGTATTAAATTAGGTAAACAATATGGTGTAGATATTGTCTTTGCTGGTCATTATGAACAAGATTGGAATTTTATGTCGGATTTATGTAATGAATTAGGCATAAGTTTTTCAATAAATAAAACAGTTACAAAAAAAGGTAAATATTCTCATTTTAGAGTTAACAAAAAAAATGATGTTAAAAGATTAGGAGAGTTCATTTATTCCGAGTACGATAATATTGGTTTTTCGAGAAAATATAATAAATTTTTAGAGGTAATCTCATATATTAAAAATAAAGAATCTATTTTTTGGAATGAGACAGAAAAAATATTTTTATTAGAAAATTATAACAAAATAGGTGGAAAACAATGTTCTATTATTTTAAATAAAAATATAAACTCAATTTATTACAGAATTAGATTATTAAAATTAAAAAAAGAAATATGATTACGATAGGCTATTGCACACGAGAATTAGATGAAAACTACAATACTCATTTGATAAAAACTTGTGGATTAGATAAAAAAAAAATAAATATTATTCCAATAATAAATAAAGGTAATAAATCATTAAGCGAATGTTATAACCAAATATTGAATGAATCAAAGACAGATATTATTATTTTTTGTCATGACGATTTAATTATGGAAACTAATCAGTGGGGTAAAAAATTACTTAAACACTTTGAAAAAAGTGATTTTGGTATTATTGGTATGGCTGGTTCCACATCAATGCCTTCAAGTGGACAATGGTGGGAAAATAGGAAAAAAATGGTTGGTATTGTAAACCATGAACACGAAGGGAAAAAATGGGAATCAAAATATTCCGAATCATTCCACAATAACATATTTGAAACTGTCATAGTTGATGGTTTATTTATGGCAATCCATAAAAAAAGAACTAAATCTAATTTCATTGAGGACTTCAAAGGTTTTCACTTTTATGATATTCCATTCTGTTTTGAAAATCATTTACAAGGTGTTAAGGTTGGTGTTATTACTAACGTTAGAGTAACTCACAAATCTATTGGACAAACAAACGAACAATGGGAAGAAAATAGAAAATTATTTGCTGAAAAATATAAAGATAGTTTGCCAATCAAGCTTCCATTTGACCCTACAAGAAGAATCAAAGTTTTATTATCATGTTTATTCTTCAGAACTTTTACAGGTTCTGAATTATATGTGTATGAACTTGCAAAAAGTTTATTGAAACTTAACTGTGATGTTACCGTCATATCTCAAATTGGCGGACCGTTAACAGACATGGCAAAAAAAATTGGTATCAAATGTCTTTCATTTGAAGAATCTCCAGGGTTTAAACTTGGTGATGGAAAGTGGGGGTTTAATTCTCCTGAAGGTTTTAAACCGTCAACTGAAAATATGATGTATCGTGTCTCGGAAGTTAACTATGATATTATTCATATACAACATAAACCAGTTGCTGAAAGAATGATTCAATTTTATCCCGAAATAGATAAAATATATTCCATTCACTCTGAAGTTATTGAATTGGAAGACCCTATCAAACATGAATCAATTAAGAAATACATTGCAATTAGGCCTGAAATTAAAGACCATATTGTTAATAAATTTGAAATACCTGAAGAATCTGTTGATGTAATATATAATCCATTAGACAATGAAAAATTCAAACCCAAATCTAATGTTAAAGTTGAGAATGCGGTTTTATTTGTTGGTACAATTGATTACTTAAGAAAAGAAACAATTTTGGATTTAATGGAACGAACTAAAGAAGAAGGTAAAGAACTTTGGTTAGTCGGTGAAGATAAAGGAAATTATTTACCGTTTGTGTTAAATGAACCTCACGTAAAACACTTCCCTCCAACTTGGTCGGTTGAAAACTTTATATACAAGTGTGAGGAAACTGCGGGAATTCAATTAGGAAGAACTACAATTGAGGGATGGTTATGTGGTAAACCAAGTTGGATTTATAAAGTTGATTCTGCTGGATTTATTTTATCAAAAGAAAAATTTAATCCACCAACAGATTTAGAAAAATATCATACGATGAATGTCGCTAAACAAATAAAAGAAGAATACTTAAAAATTATATAATGAATAGGATTATTGACTATCAAAATTTGGCAAAAGAAATCCAATTGTGGATTACAAATTATGCCAATGAAAATAATTTAAAAACATTAGTTGTTGGTGTTTCAGGGGGGATTGATTCTGCGGTTGTATCAACACTTTGTGCTGAAACAGGACTCCCAACTATCATAGTGGGAATGCCAATTAATTCAAACAGTAAAAACACAGAATTATCTGAAAAACAAATTGAATTTTTATCAACAAAATATAAAGATAATATTTTAGGTTATAATATTGATTTAAGTAAAACTTTTGAAGAATTCAAATCTCATTCAGCCTTTAAAAACGAATTCAATTCTGAATTAGGATTTGCGAATACAAAATCAAGATTTAGAATGATAACCTTGTATCAAATCGCAGCATCCAAAAGTGGATTAGTTGTCGGTACTGGAAATAAAGTAGAAGATTTTGGTGTTGGATTTTATACCAAATATGGTGATGGTGGAGTTGACATCTCCCCAATTGCTGACTTATATAAAACTGAAGTTAGGGAACTTGGTCGTCATTTAGGTATCCCTCAAGAAATCATCAATGCAGAGCCGACCGATGGACTATGGGAAGATGACAGAACGGATGAAGACCAAATCGGCGCAACATACGAAGAACTTGAATGGGTTATGGAACACGGACTTAATAAACTTTCATACACTGAAAAAGAATACAGAGTTGTTGAAAAGTTTTTAAGTTTTCATAATAAAAATAAACATAAAATGGTTTCAATACCAGTTTTTGATTTGAAAAAAAAAGAAATTATATGAAAATAGGAGTAATTGGAGCAGGTAGGTTAGGTCTTACATTCGCGCTATTATGTGAAAAAAATGGTTACGAAGTTTTAGTATCTGATGTTAGAGAAGATTATGTTTACAATCTTAACCAAAAAATTTGTATAACAAATGAACCGTTAATACAAGATATGTTGTTTGGGTCTACTAAACTTAGCGCAACAACAAATAACATAGAAATTATAAAAAATTGTGATGTTATTTTTACATTTGTAGCAACTCCGTCAACTATTGAGGGTAACTATGACACATCGAAAGTGTTTGAAGTTTCGGGTAATTTTAATACCGCTTCGGCGTTAGAAATACCACTTTATAATAAAAAATTTATTATTGGATGTACGACTAATCCTGGTGATACGGAACAGATTCAACAAAGATTAAATATGTTTAATATTCAAGTTGCTTATAATCCTGAGTTTATTGCTCAAGGTGAAATTGTAAAAGGGTTAGAACAATCAGATATTGTTTTAATTGGCACAGATTATCAAGATTTAGCAAATGAGTTAATTGAAATTTATAATAAAATACAAACCACTTCTGTCAACGCATATGTTATGTCATCTAAAGCGGCGGAAATTACCAAGATAGGTATCAACTGTTTCTTGACAACTAAAATTAGTTACGCAAACATGATGGGTGATATCATGACAAAGGCGGGTATCAAAGGTGAAATTGATATGGTTTTAAGTGCAATCGGTGGTGACACAAGAGTTGGTAAAAAATATATGAAATATGGATTTGGATTCGGTGGGCCATGTTTACCAAGAGACAATAGAGCGTTAGGTCATTACGCCAAAAATTTAGGTATGGAATTGAATTTACCATTAACTGTGGATTTGTTCAATAAAGAACACGCAACGTTCTTGAAAGATTATTACATTAATTTAAATTCTGATAAGTCAACTCCATTTGTAATGAATTACATCACTTACAAGAGAGGAACCGATATTTTAGAAGAGTCACAACAATTTCAATTGTGCATAGATTTGTTAAATGAAGGGTACATGGTAAATGTTATTGAGATTGATGCCATTAGTTCTAAACTAAATTATCTATCAGAAAGTTATAATGGTAGATTAAAATTCTATAAACAAGGTACAAAACCTGAAGGATTCGTGATTAATTTACAATGATAAAATTTGTTTGTTGTTTTTGGAACGCCGAAAAATATATAAAAAACTGTATTAGAACTCTTAAATCCCAAACGGATAAAGATTTTGAAGTTTATTTGATTGATGATATATCAACTGACAATACAGTTGAAGTCACTAAAAAATTAATTGAGGGGGATTCTCGTTTCAAATTAATTGTTAATGAAGAAAAAAAATTCAAATTAAGAAATTTGGATGAATTAATTACCAAATTTGATGATGAAGATATTGTTATAGAAATTGATGGTGATGATTTTTTATTAAGTTCTGATGTGGTTTCAGATATTAGAAACATATATTCAGATGGAAATGTTTGGTTAACTAATGGTTCGTTTATGTATTCGGATGGTAATCCAGGTTTTTCTTCGCAAGGTAATCCAAATACAGTTAGAAAAGATGTTTTCACATTTTCTCACTTAAGAACTTGGAAATCATTTTTATGGAATGCAATTCCCGATAGTTATTTAAGAGATGATGATGGTTCTTATTTTAAATCTGCAGCAGATGTCGCGTATACTTTTTCACTATTAGAATTAGCAGGTAATGAAAATTATAGATTTATGCCAAAAGTATATTATGTTTATAATGCAAACTCGCCATTTAACGACCATAAAATTGGTAGTGCAACTGGAGGAGGACACAGAGAACAAGAAAGATGTTCTAACATAATCAGAAATAAAACTAAATTAAACAAACTAATTAGATGAGTAATTTAATATCCTGTAATTTAATGGGTGGATTAGGAAATCAACTTTTCCAAGCGGCACATGCTTTAGCACACGCTAAAAAATTAAATAGAGAGGCAGTTTTTGTTCCACATTCATGGACTCCAATGCAAGGGAGACAAGCAGAAAACTATCTTGATAATATTTTTAGAAACATGAAATTTGTTGAAAGTATTGACGGATTTGAAAAAGTTAGTGAAGGACCTTGGGAATATATTGATGTTTATGCTAAAGACCATGACACAGTATTTGACGGATATTTTCAAAGCAGTAAAAACTTTTTTGGATATTACGATGAGATTAGAAAAATATTTTCACCAACAGAAGAATTTATTCAAGAAATGTATGAAAAACATCCTGAATTAAACCAAGAAAATACTTTATCAATTCATATTCGTAGAGGAGATTGTTTTATGAATCCTGATATTCACCCAATTGCAAACGAAAAATATGTTGAAAGAGCGTTAAAAGAAATTGGTGAATATTCTCACGTATTTGTTTTTAGTGATGATAAAGAATGGGTTAAAGAAAACCTAAAGTTTGAAAATGTAACATATGTTGATGATGTTGATTACAGAGAAATGTGGTTGATGTCTTTATGTAAAAACCACATCATGGTTAATTCTACATTCTCATGGTGGGGAACATTCTTGAACCCTAATCCAAATAAAAAAATAGTTGCCCCTTCAATTTGGTTTGGCCCAAGAGGTCCAAGAAACTACCAAGATATTTATGAATCATATTGGACAGTATTAGAAGTTAATTACGAAGACGGATGGTTAAGTTAAACATGTTATCAAGAAATTTCGCACACGACAAAGGGTCAACTGCGAACAAAGCACCAGTTCATATTGAATGGTGTTTTAATAGTTATGACAATCCAATATCGGTTTATTTGGATAATGATTTGTTCAAAGGTATTGAAGACCACAAAGTTGATGGTGGTAATAGAAAAAAATTCCTTTGGGTTATTGAATCAAGAAAGTTTGATGGAGGAGCAGTAGATAATATTAAAAAACATTTAGATGAGGTTCTTGAAACATTTGAACAAATTTGGACACATAATGATGAATTATTATCGTTACACCTAAAATTCAAATGGACACCATCATACGGTGTTTACATTAAAGAATTTGGTATATATCCAAAAACTAAGATGGCGTCTATGATTACATCAAACAAAAGATGGACACGTCAGCATGAAATCAGACATGATTTTGCAATGGCAAACCAAGATAAAATTGATGTTTTTGGTAGAGGAATTCAAGAAATTCCAAATAAAGAAATTGGTTTAAAAGACTACCGTTTTTCTTTCTGTGTTGAAAACGATACCTATGACACTTACTTTACTGAAAAAATATTAGATTGTTTTGCAACAGGTACTATTCCTATTTATATGGGTACTAAAAAAGTTGTGGATTATTTTAATTCAGATGGAATTATTTTCTTTGATGGTAATTTTGATGTTTCAACTTTAAGTGAAGAATTATATAATTCTAAAATAGATGCAATAAAAGACAATTATGATAGAGTACAAAAATACAGTGTCCTTGATGATTGGATTTATGAAAATTATTTAATTCATTATGTCTAAAATTTGTTTAATAAGACAACCCGCAGGTATTGGAGATATTTTCTTTTGTCAAAAAATTGCAAAAGATTGTATTTCTAAAGGGTATGAAGTTTGGTGGCCAGTAATTCCTCAGTTTGAATTTATAAAAGATTACATCAAAATTGATGGATTAAATTTTATAAATGAAAATGATAACTTTCCTCATAAAAATATTTACAGGGAGGGGTATAGTAAACCAGAACAAATTTCAGACGACTCAATCTATTTACCAATTCAACATTTTGATAGACATTTTGATTGTTCAGTGATGCACGCAAAATACAAGATGTTAAACATGGACTATTCAGATTGGATAGACCATTTTTCTTTTGAAAGAAATTTTGAAAGGGAACAAAAATTAATTGACCATTTTGGAGTACAAGATAAAGAATTTGTTTTTGTTAATAGAATGTTTGGTTCACCTCCTGATTCTAAACCATGTGTCCATATGGGTCAATATGAAAATTCTGTTGAGATGGAATATCTTGGCTGGGATAACTTATTTGATTGGATAGGACTTTTATTGAAAGCAAAACACATTTATACTGTTGAAACTTCAATATTATATATTATAACAAAACTTGGATTAAAAAATGTCACAGTTTATTCAAGACATAACCCTCCAAGTTTTCACCAAGTAGAACACATGTTTGATAAAGATTTAACTTATATATTATGATTTATACACCAGTAAGCGTAGGAGAATTAATTGATAAATTATCAATTCTACAAGTAAAAAAACAAAAAATAACTAATGAAGAAAAATTAGAATACATAAACAAAGAATTTGAATTACTATATAATTTATCTTCAGTTTATTTAGATATTAAAGAACTCGAAACATTATATAATATTTTGGTTAAAACTAATTCTAAACTTTGGGACATTGAAGATAAACTAAGAGTTTTAGAAAGTGAAAAAAAATTTGACAAAGATTTTATCGAATTAGCAAGAAATGTATATTTTACTAATGATGAAAGATTTAGTTTAAAAAACCAAATAAATAAAATTACAGACTCTGAAATCAGAGAAATAAAAGAGTACATTAAATACCAATAATATGATACACAACATTAAAGAAGCCTTAAAAAATTATTTTGAAGACGAAAGTTTGATTAACCCTGTAGGAACTCCTGGAGCTGAGACTGGATATCTTGAAAGAGATGTCAATTGGATGAAAGAAAATTTAATCCCAAAAATTGAAAATTTAATCGATAAAAATGTTAATAAAAATTGTTTGGATGTTGGTTGCGCTCAGGGGTATTTTACTAGAGTTTTAAGTGAAACTTTTGAAAAAACTTATGGAATTGATTTATCTAACAATAGAATTAATTATGCTAAACAATATGAGACGGAAACATTAAAATTTGTTCAATCTGATTTAACTGAAAGTTTTGTTGATAAGTTTCCAATTAAATTTGATTTCATGTTTACTAACGCGGTTCTTCCTCACATTCCTTTAGAATTTAAATCAGATGTTTTTAAAAATTTAGCAGAAGTTGCAAATTCAGGATGTATTTTTGTGATGTATGATGGAATGTTAAACGATAATAATAAACACAAACATGATGGAAATGAACAAGCTGATTTTAATAATTGGAATGGTAAAGAAATAATCAAAGTTGTTTTTATAAGTGAAAAATGGATACGTGAAACAGCAACTGATTGGGAAATATTGCAAATTAATAATGTTGGTTACGCAACTGAAGAAATAATATTAAGAAGAAAATAATATGAGTTTATTCGGAGCTTTTTGGGACTTAGACCCAAATCCAGTTGGGACTGATAATTTTGGAAACAACAAAGGTTTATTTTATAATTTAGAATGGACACCTAAAGGAGTTCTGCATATTGGAGCTTGGGATGCTTGGGAGGCAAAACAATATGCACATTATTGTGGGGAGAATTCAATTTTTTTAGAAGCAAA
>Ga0114978_10004088_pt1 | contig 11862 bp, 14 predicted proteins | sample S_140212_EF_Meta_FD_87027 | JGI IMG/M metagenome (GOLD analysis project Ga0114978, IMG submission 87027) | Freshwater microbial communities from Lake Simoncouche, Canada to study carbon cycling - S_140212_EF_MetaG | ecosystem: Environmental > Aquatic > Freshwater > Lake | place: Lake...
ACTCCTAAAGAGGCATCGAAGAGGGATCCCTAAATGGGAGGGAATGGTTCTGTTTGATTCGGGAGAGAATGCCTAAAGATGCATGGAAGGGAGGTCCCAAATGGACCTGAAGGACTCTCTCTCCCGAAATGATTGGAATAAATCTGTATTAATCACTGAAAGACAACCGAAGAGACTCCTAAAGAGGCATCGAAGAGGGATCCCTAAATGGGATGGAATGGTTCGGGAGAGAATGCCGCCCGCGTATGCAGTGGCGATTTCCTATGAAAAAGGTGAAAACCTCTTTATGTGTGTGGTATTTAAATTAAATTACAAGTACAAATGACAATTACAGACAGACAGACAGACAGACAGACAGACAGACAGACAGACAGACAGACATGTGATATGAATACTTACTTGTTAATGGGCTCGAACGTGGCGTGGTCGTACAGATTTCCGTCGGCATCTTTGTAGTAGATGACTCCATCAACACTCACTTCTTCCACTTCAACATCGTTGTGCGTGGTAGAGAGAGAGGGAGTGTTAGGCATGAATGGAGAGGGAGAGGGAGTGAATGGTTCAACTACTGGCATAGCATTCGACTTGGGCTTTCTCTCAGCAGGAGCAGGCGACTTCTTGGGCTTTCTCTTATTGACTACTACTTCAGCTACAGCGTCAGCAGCCACATCAGTGACTTCAGCGGGAGCGGGCGACTTCTTGGGCTTTCTCTTATTGACGACTACTTCAGCTACAGCGTCAGAGTCAGCAGCCACATCAGTGACTTCAGCGGGAGCGGGCGACTTCTTGGACTTTCTCTTATTGACTACTACTTCAGCTACAGCGTCAGAGTCAGCAGCCACATCAGTGACTTCAGCGGGAGCGGGCGACTTCTTGGATTTTCTCTTATTGACTACAGCTACAGATACAGCGTCAGAGTCAGCAGCCACATCAGTCACTTCAGCGGGAGCGGGCGACTTCTTGGACTTTCTCTTATTGAATACAGCATCAGCGACATCTGATTCTGTCGCTTCATAATCCACATCGGTAACCTTTGCACGAGAGGCACGCACTCTCTTCACTGGCACAGCTACGAGAGGCACTATGCTATTGAGAGTGAAGTTTTGGATGTGCGCAGTAGTGGTTTCCATTAACTGTTCGACGAGAGCGTCAGCGGTATTAACCTGGGTCTGCTCGACAACATTCACCACATTGAGCTTGCGGGAAGAGGCCTTGGCATTGGGCTTGGTATTGGCATTGATTGACATTTTAGAGAGAGAGAGAGAGAGAGAGAGAGAGTTAAGACTTTGATTTTTAAAATTATATTCGACTGGATATTATATGCAACTCAACTCTGGACAAAAAAGTATTTCAATTTTATGGACGTGTTCTGTGGGTGAAAAAGACAACGTCTCTTCCTAAATACACATACACACATACACCTCACTTTTTTTTATGAACTCTGATTATTTTCTTTTCTGGCGCACGCATTATCTGTTTAATCTCCGCTCTACACAACGGACACCTGGCCGTCGTCCCATAGATATGTGAATAACACGACATGCACGTCTCGTGCCCACAGCCAAACCGGCGCACACAGGTTCTATCGACCTCCTCCAGACACACGCAGCAATCCCCGCCTTCGATTTCGGCACATAGCCCCGGAACTAACTCGGGCCGAGGTGCAGGCGGGAGTGCAGGTGCAGGTGGTATATACATCGTGCGAGTACGAATAAGCTCGACTAACCAAGACAGGTCAGCAGCAGCAGTCACAACGGTATTGCGGCGCAGGCGAGGCGCGTTAGGAATTATATAGACACGATTGACGACTCTTAACGGACTTTGATAATTTGACATTTTAAATAGGATATTAGGGGGGATTATATACCACTGCACCTTCAACAAAAAAGCATTTCAATTATCACCCATATGTGGCAATGGGTCAAAAAGGTACCTAGCAGGTACAGTTTCGGAGTGGGTCTTGGGGTTCTTGGGCTTGGGCTTCTTGGTCTTGGTCTTAGGCTTCTTCTTGGGCATGGACATAGGTTGGGTCAAACTTGGCGCGTATCTTGTCGTACATGTAGGTGACCATGCACTCATCTCCAATCGAATGGCACGTCAGCACGTAGCCATCCGACTTATAATACACAGCGATCAGCATCTGGCACGAATGGCCCTCGGCATCGCCGACAAAGTATTTCCACTCATCCAACACATACGGGATCTCGTCAAAGTCATACGCGGACATGGGCTCGGACAACACATCGCTCATTCCACTCGCCACATAGGATGTCATTTTAAACGAGGCATTGACATTCACGCAAGTATCGATATCGGAATCAAACGATGACATTATTAGACAGTAATTAGAGATTAGATTAGATTTAGTTATTGAATTAGACTGGTACGGGGTTATATGCCAGACTACTCCCTACAAAAAAGTATTTCAATTTTATAACTCCGGGGGAGAAGAGCCAATACTCGTTGTCCTACTCATTTCCCGGTTCGGCGCGTATTATACAATATAGGGTTTAACACATATATTGTAGGGTTTGTAGGGTTAGGGGTAGTAGGGTTAGTAGTGTGAGTCAATACTCGTTGTCCTACTCATTTCCCGGTTCGCATATACCATGGCACGTATTATGCCATATAGGGTTTAACGCGTATATTGTAGGGTAGGGTTAGGGGTACCCGCTTAGGGCTGGGGTTCGACTGTACCTCTTAGATGGTGGTTTGCTCAGCAAACTGGCGGATCAAAAACACGATGTGATACCGGAGCATAAAGCCTTGATACTCTCCCGAATATATAAAAATAATCGGGAGATGATGTCTTTTATATCCGCACATAATAGGTAAATGCTCGCAGTAGTCGTGTTGCTGATAATTATATTAGCGACGCTGGTATATTCTCTTTCTCTCCCGAATATGGAAGGAATGTCTGTAATAAAAGAGGACAAAACAAAACCCAAAGGCAACAAAACCCAAAAGGGCACGCCAAAAGGCACGCCAAAAGGCATAGCTCTGCTTATGCGTAAGCCGGAGGACCTCCCGCTCTGGTTAAAGCATCATCGTGATCTGGGGATCGCCAAGTTCTATATTCGCATGGAAGATACGCCGGGCTGGGACGAGTTTTTGAAAGCGCAGCCGGACGTCGAGTATGAGATGGCGGAATCCAGCAAGGCCAACAATTACGAGACGCTCCAGAAACGCCAAACCGAGTTCGTCGATAAATCCCTCCGCAAGGCCGAACGGGCGGGGCTCACATGGCTCTTCCACGTAGATGCCGACGAACTGTTGGAAGGCGATTTAGGTGTATTAGACCAGCTGCCCGCCGACATCAAAACGATAACCATTGCGAACGTGGAAGCGGTGTATGACGGAACCGAGAACACCTGTTTCGATGCGCGCAAGTTCCTCCGATGCGACGAGAATGCGAGTTGTCGGTCGTATGGCAATGGCAAATCGGCGGGTAGAGTTGAGCCCAAGACCACGCTGAAAGGGCCGCACAATTTCGCGTATGACGGCGACCACACGAAGCAGACGAAGCGACTCGATTTCAAGGAGTTGCATGTGTTGCATTTCGATTCGTGTTCGTTCGGATCGTGGGCGGAAAAGTTCAGGCACTTGAACAAAGGGACAAACGATAAGGACAAGACGCCGTTCCCGTACTACGAAGAAAGCAAGAAAGTGGCCGCATCAGCATACGAGACGTACATGAAAACTGTCGGAGAAGACAAAGAAAAGGGCGCAGTATATGAACGTGCTTTGTAATACGAATAAATAAAATATGTGTAAATGTATATGCCGCCGTCTCGTAAACCCAAATCCAAACCTAAAAATACAACCACCATCCGGAGACGGCCGAAACAGGCAGGAGGTATGCCGAAACAGGCAGGAGGTATGGCAGGAGGCAGTATTAGATCAGTGCTACGAAGAATCCGAAGACGTAGGAGCTCGTCGCGTGCATGAATTGTGGAATCGGACGGATTTTCGCGTTTTACCGCCGCCGCGCCGTAAAGCCGATACGGGTAGAGCAGGCGCAGGATCCAACACGACCACGATTTCAAATAGGTCAAAAAAACAGGGGAAAGCGGACATCCGGACCAATCTCTCCCGAACCTTCGTGATCGAGTCCATGCTTTCGTATGTGTATCGGCCGCCGCCGGCGCTTGGCAATTGGTGTTTCTGTATGTCGAAATAAAAGATGGCAATATCACGTATGATATTTCCACCAGTAGGAATCGCGCAGCCGGCAAAATCCGACCGAGCGATCGTTTTCACTTCGTACCCCGAGGGCGTTAATAGAACCATCCGAATGGAGGGAATCGGCGAGTATTCTGTCGAAGTGCAAAGAGTGTTGGCAGCGGTCTGAATCCAATCGGTGTTTAAATCCATATCATCATCATAATCGTAATCATCTGGCATCTAAACATGGCTGGCAAAATAACACATAAAATATAACGCTTCCATGAAAAAATGACATAGACACACCCCACCAATAAATAATAAAATTATCTAACAAATGAATGCCATTGAATGCACAGTTTGTGTTTCTAAATATACCAAGCGCGACCGCAAAGAAATCAAATGCCCCTATTGCGAGTATGGCGCCTGTCGCGAATGTTGCGAAACGTATATTCTGTCTCAGCAGAAACCCGCGTGCATGAACTGCAAAAAGGAATGGTCCAAGCGATTCTTGCGGGATGCTTACACTGCGGCGTTCCTGACCAGCAAATACAAAGACCACGTAAAGAACACCATTTTCGAACGCGAGAAATCGTTCATGCCGGCCACGCAGCCGTATATCGAGCAGGAGCAGGAGAGGGAACGCAAAATGGAAGAAATCCATCTGTTGCACGCCGAGATAAGCGCTCTCCGAATCAAAATCAACGATAAATACCGGGGGCTGAATGATACTCACGCCAAACCCGCCGCTCGCAAATATGTCCGGCCGTGTGGGTTTATGTGTCCAAAGAAAGGCGTGGAGTGTCGCGGGTTCATGGACGAAACCCACGAGTGCGGCATTTGCGGCCAGAAGTCGTGTCCCAAATGCGACGTGTTTTTATCGTCAGACCAAGACCATGTGTGTAATGAGGACGATTTGCAGACGGCAAAGCTGTTGCGCAAAGAAACGCGTCCGTGTCCCAAATGCAGCGTGGCCATCTTCAAAATATCGGGGTGTGACCAGATGTGGTGTGTCCAATGCCATACGGGTTTTTCGTGGAATACGGGGGAAATCGAGGACCGAATCCACAACCCGCACTATTATGAATGGATGGCGGCGCAGACTAATCAGAGCCAGAATGATTTTTTGAGACAACAGCGGGAGATATACGAAGGCATTTGCGATAACCGTTTGACGCACCACATGGCGCACCGGATTGTGTCTCTTTCTACGGATTATTATTATATGAACCCGCAGCTGGACGGAGAGAATAGCTGGGGTGAAGCGGTGGCGCAAATTATCATGAACGCGGTTCATATGCGACACGTGGATTTGATTAGGTATCGCGTTCCGGCGCGAGAGGAGGTCGAGGCGGACAATCGTCCGGAGCGGATGCTGTATATGACGGGTAAGATGTCGGAGCAGACCTTCAAGGAATTGATGGATAAGAAGGACCGCCGGTTCGAGAAATACCGGGAATACACGCAGATCATCGAGATGTATTTGACGGTGGTGTTGGATATTACGCGGCGCATGCTGGATGTTGCGGTGATGAAATCGGGAGAGATAGAACAGTTTTTGCAGGAGTTTAATACCATCCGACTCCACGCAAATAAATGTTTGTCCGATGTGAGCAAGGCGTATTTTTCGGTGGAAAAGATTATATTATCGGATGGGCGGTTCGTTTAGTTGAGAGTTCATTTACTGAATTTTTCTAAAAATAGTTCCAACGACTTGGAACACCAATTAAAATAAGTTCCTCCTTGGCTACTACATCTACATTCAGTATAATATTGAAACCGTATTTCGTTTTTGTTATTCAACTCGTATAGAATAAATATGCTTCTCTCATTTGAGCATGACTCATTATTTCGTGATATTTTTCTTCAAATAATATATTAGCAAAATCATCATCGTTAAAATTATATATTCTTATTCCAAAAACAGTACCGGTAACATAAATTCCCATTGTACAATAATATATTGTTTATTATTAAATATATTATTTGAATATAACGTTCGATTTCATCATTATTGACTAGGGGGTAATAGTTGAACCTTCGGCTTCAATTCGGGGTCTGACTCGGCGATAAATCCGTATGTTACATCCAGCCCGTATTTGTCCCAGCGTTTCCACACGCCGGCGGCCATCATCTCGTCGTACATCGCGAGCCATGTTTTGCCCACGTATTTATCGAAATAGTCGTGTGCATCGCGCATAAACTCGTCCTTGCTCACGGTTTCCATGAAAGAATTGGGCGTTTTAATCCCGTGTTTATCCTCGCGGCCATTGACAAACACATCCAACACAAGGTCAATATCTGTCGCGGTAATCCGGCTGTCTGCTGTGCCCGGCCCAGAGAAAGCGTATCCAAACATGCACACTTCCACGGGCCAGTAATCGTAGGTATTGAAAGTGTAGAATGTTTGTGATAGCTTATCGCGTCCATTCACTCCTAAAACATCGTCGATGCGAATGGACAGTCCGAAGTCAATGAATACTGGCTCTTTGATCCGCGCGTCGTACATAATGTTGTTGTATTTCACATCAAAATGGACCAGGCTGTGTTCCGTCAGTTTGTCAATGGCGCGACGCAGGCGTTTTTGAGTGCGGATATATCGCTCGCGGATCTTATCTTTGTCCCCATGCATAATATAGTCGGTGAGTGTCTGTTTCCCCACGTACCGGATTTTATTGCTGACAAATGCTGGTGCCTTTGCCCCTTGTGCCTGGCCTAGTGCCCCTTGGACTTGGTCTTGTTCTTTCTCTATAACGGCACACCCCTCGGCCGCCCGTTTCGATATTTTGGCGGGGCAGGAGTCGATAATGGGTGCGAAATATCGGGAGAATTGGGGAATGGTTTTGATGATTTTGCCGATGCGGATTTCGTTTTGGACCGTGTTGTCGTTTTTCTGGATTTTGGTGACGAATTTTTCGGACTGCACTTTCCCGTTGCATTTTATCCCGGGATGATACACACACCCGTACGTGCCTTGGTTGATGAGTTTGATACTGGGCATTTTATATAATATAGAGAATTAGACTGGTGTATATTTATCTTACCGATGAAATATCCGTCTGTCTTACTTTTTACTTCGGATCCCGAAATACAAGCCTGGATCCGGTTAAATGCGGCCGAGCTTGACTGCGCGGTCCATGTGAGCTCCGACCCCGCCGAGCTCACTCGGCTACATGACAAAACATATCACGTATTGGTTACATCCGGAACGCCGTCGGATTACTCGACCATCAACTCGCACATCACGGACCGTATGCGCGATCAATGGATAGAGTTTAATCCCCTCGCCCTCTCTCCCAAAGAATTCTCCCAGCGGGTCAATCACTGTTTCGCGCACTATTTGATTAACCCCGTCCGGGCGCAAACCCGGCCCGTCTTTTCCGCCTTTACCACCACGTTCGACACCGGCAACAAAATCTATCGCGCATACGCCTCGCTCTTACAGCAGACCATGCGCGACTGGGAATGGGTCATCGTGGATGACTCGCCGACGGACGACAACTTCGCGTTTCTGCGCCGGGTGCTTGTAATGCAGACTGAAAGTGGTATTCAACCCGATCCTCGCGTGAGGCTGTATCGCCGGTCGCAAAACAGCGGCAGCATTGGCAATGTAAAGAACGAGGCGGTGTCACTGTGCCGCGGTAAATATATATTGGAGCTCGACCACGACGACGAGATAATGCCGTCTCTTTTCGACGAAGCGGCCGAGATAATGGACAAAGACGCGGCGGTCGGGTTCGTCTATTCCGACTTTTACAATGTGAGGGAACCGGAATTGGGTCCGACCTTCACTATGCAGACATATTGCGATAAGTTTAAAGCGGCTGAGAAGGAGAATTTCCGATACGGGGATTTTATTTCGTTCGGGTATGGCGGATATTACTGTATTTATGTGCCGGAGGACAAGCAGTGGAGATACGTGTATATCACTCCCAATGTGAATAATATCACCGCGTCGGCCCTTATTTCTCTTCCGAACCATCCGCGTATCTGGCGCCGAACAGTGATGGAGCGCGCGGGCAATTACTCGGAGAACCTTCCCGTGTGCGATGACCTGGAGATACTCATTCGCACGATTGCGCTGACAATCAAGACGGTCAAAATCCACAAGCCGTTGTATGTCCAATACATGAATGCGGGCGGCAACAATTTTTCGCTCATACGCAACGGGGAGATAAACCGCATCGGGCCGAAGTATTTGTATCCGCTGTTGTATGAACAGTACGGGATAAATGATATGTTTGAACAGCTTGGGGCAAACGAAGACCCCGAGTATCTCCGGAACCATTCGCAGATATGGAAGCGGACTTATACCGAAACGGGGGCAGCGTATGAACACAAATATGTGAATTCGATAGTGAATCGGGGCATCACGCGGCATCTGTGTATTTTGGGGCTGGGCATGATATTATCCAGGAAAGATGGCGAAACGCACGATGATCTCAACGCGCGAATCGACCGATTGCGAAATCTGCCCATTACCACAGAATTAATTGTGTTGGACCGGGAGAGAACGCCGGACGAATTATGTTCTCAGCTGGAAGCGCTAGGACTGACTAGAGCGCGGGCGTATGCGATGGAAGATTGCAGTTGGGAGGATTTGGAACGTTATGTGGAACGGATGATGTGTGTCCCGGACAACGACATACATATTATTGGGCCGCCGCCACTGCATGTGAATACACGGGCACAGACTCATGTGCATATTGGCATCACAAAGTATGAGTCGCGGCACGAGGTAATAAATACGTCTATTGCGGATAGGGATGCGAAGTATCTCGAAATTGGGGTGGAATGGGGCGCGACGTATCGCAATGTTATGACCGACTGCAAAACCGGCGTGGATCCGTCGCCCAAATGGGACGATGGCACGGTCGTGCGCAAAACCTCGGATGCGTTTTTCGCGGAGAATCGGGGCACGAGATACGATGTGGTGTTTATCGACGGGATGCATCATGCGGAGAATGTCTGGCGCGATATCCGCAATTCGCTGCATTCGCAAAGGTGTGTGGTTTTCATCGACGATGTGTTGCCGCAGACGGAGGAAGAGCAGTGGCGTGTGCCTAAAAAACACGTAAAGGAGGACGGCGTGTTGAAATATGGCGGGTCGCCGTGGGTGGGCGATGTGTGGAAGGCCGTGTATATGTTTTTCCTAACGGTGAAACCGCACTCACACGAGTTTAGAGTGTATTCGCATCCGACGAATTTCCGGGGAATGTTGGAACTCCGGCCGGATATGTGTGGTGAATGGACTGCCATTATGCCGGAGGAGATACCGAAGGAGGCGTATGTGTTAGACTATGCGCAAGATATGGCGAATTATCGGGAGATGTTGTATAGGGATAATAATGAAGTTTAAGATGAATTTGCGATCGTTCATGTTTAGTATGGGTGTTCTATTATTCGCGTTAATTGCTGTGAATTTGATGTCGTCGGGGATCAAGATGGAGGGGTTTGAAGAAGGAGCCGCCGCAGGCCAGACGCTGAGAGACAAGTGTAGTCAAAACCTTCCGAACAACACCAATATATCCGACTTGGAAAAGGCGATTGATGACCAAACAAAAAACGTATGGAGAGACGCAAATAATATCGATTATAACAAATTATCAACATACAAAAACTCTCAGGGCAATTGCGACGCATACATTAAAGAATATGCAAACTCAGCAAAGCCTGCTGCAAAGCCTGTGGCGGCAAAGCCTGTGGCGGCAAAGCCTGTGGCGGCAAAGCCTGTGGCGGCAAAGCCTGCGGCAAAGCCTGTGGCGGCAAAGCCTGCGGCAAAGCCAGCGGCTGCCAAGAAAAAATAGGAAGGTCGAATGTTCTACAAATAAAATATTTATTTGTAGAGGGTCTGTTATATGAGGACAACCATGTGGATAATCATTGCCCTGGGTATAGTTATGGCGTGCTCTTTTAGTCGAGGTTTATTCAAAGAGGGTCTCGAGTCGGAATGTCGCGACCCTGACACGAATCTCAAAATATCCGACGCGGATATAACGAAGGATGCGACGCACCTTATTATCAACCGGGGCATGCAGGTGAAAGAGTTATACACGGAGAACGGGATAGACTTGACATCTCCCAAGGTGGTGGATCATATTTTAGTAGAAGTAATGGAAGTGCGTAAAAGACCCATCTATCAAAAATACCCGGCATGTGCCAAACAGTTGGCCAAATCGCTCAAGCATGAGATGAATGCATAAAATCGCCGTAAAATATATAATGGCGGAATTTAAAATGAAGACGACGGCAGGTTTATTGCTGGTAATTATCGCGTGTTTAGTTGTGTCTATGTTGGGTTATCACGCGTACGAAGGATTCTCTGAAGGAATTAGAGTTAGAAAGAACAAGACAGTTCCCTCAGGCAGACTGAGAAAATTGTAAAATATATAATTATATAAATGGTAGTATTTAATATAAAGACAGCAGCCGGGTTATTACTGGTAATTATCGCATGTTTAGTGGTATCTATGTTGGGGTATCATGCATACGCGGAAGGACTAACGCAAAATAACGCGCGAACTAACAGAATAACAACCGCGACTGGAAATAGGGAATCCGCCCCGAGTAAAGTAGTGAAAAAAAATGAGAAAAAAAACTTAAATGTGGATTATACGTTTGCGCCGAGTACTAAAATGAGAAAATATAAGGAGAAAATATAAGTTGTTTTGTAAAAAAATATCGGAATAATCAAACATGCAAAGACAATTACGTGTAGAAAATGCGACAGAGACCCATCTTCGAACACGTACTCTCCCGAAATTGCTAAATATTCGGACGCGCTTACCCACGATAACAAACGCGAATGAAAAAGTGGTGGTGGAAGAATACGAAAATGCAAAGAGTTCTGTAGTGATTAATTCTGTAAATCCGTAAGTGGAATCCGTTCTTTTTGGTTACTTACTGGTGGGCGATTATGTGTGTTTCTTTCATGTAAAATCGGTTTTTGTATGTTTTCTTATATTCAGCGTATCCGTGCAACACCACGAATTTATCGAAAGCCAACGATGGCTTTATAAGATATCCGCTCTGATCATTTGGCAACATTGCTAAATGATCATCAATTAATTGTAAAATTGCACGATTCGTTTTAGTATAAGCACGTGTTGCCTGTTGTATTTCAATAGTGTCAATTGTTTCAATCGTGTCAATACGCGACAACGCAGAAATGGCGATTGTATTAGTCTTGATGGTCTTTTTACGGTGATAATACCTAGCACTAAAGAACAACTTGTTCTCGGTTTCATCGCGATTAGTATTACTCAAACTCAAAATGGAATCAATCTCTCCCGAAATAATCCACCGACTCCATGCTTCTTTAAATAAAATGCGGTTATCATTGCAATGTTCAGCGGCAAATGCGCTAACTAATTCTTTGACGCGATCAGATGTGCGTGTTTGGCGAGTGCGTGATTTATCATCGCTATTGCGTGATTTATCATCGCTATTGCGTGATTTATCATCGCTATTGCGTGTTTCACCGCTGTGGATGGGAACACGAATAATTATTTTTTTAGACATTTTATTGGATTGTTTTAGAAGTGGTCGGGGACGTATTTGTGTGATATTTACAATCAGACAAATCATTTCAATTTTCCAGGAACCCGGGTTTCCTTTATGCGAATGAATGAGACCCGGAATCATCTACAACGGCAGGATTCGATACATTGGGCGTTAATAGCAGAGTAATGCTGTAAC
>Ga0114978_10004089_pt1 | contig 11862 bp, 10 predicted proteins | sample S_140212_EF_Meta_FD_87027 | JGI IMG/M metagenome (GOLD analysis project Ga0114978, IMG submission 87027) | Freshwater microbial communities from Lake Simoncouche, Canada to study carbon cycling - S_140212_EF_MetaG | ecosystem: Environmental > Aquatic > Freshwater > Lake | place: Lake...
GATACCAAATAATGAAACAACATATGAGAAGGAATCCAATACATACTTGGATACAAAAAACACGACATTTGATACGTCATGAGAATCCCCATCACATTCGCGTATCCATACATTCTCATAGAAGGCGATGCGACGTATTTACATCCGTATACAAAATAGATGACGCCACACGTTTTATTCACCAATAAATCGAACGCCCTTTTTTCTCTGGAAGAAGGGTCGAGCCAATAGGCGACACTGGCGGCAGTGGTTATGAATGACACCATAGGAAGGATGCGATGTCCTCGATAGAATCCATACGCGGTGGGTCCTAAAAAAAGGGTGGAAGAAGCGACTAAAGAATAATAGGCCATTATTCTTTATTCTATAGAAGCATTTATATGGATAAGCGAAGCGACAGTAAGCGAAGGCTTAACGCTTCGACGTCTTACGCCGGCGAAAAATCGGGATCTTGAATATCTTCTTTAGACTAGAGAAGTATCCCTTTTTGACTCTTTTGGTGCCACTTTTTTTCACTCTTTTTTTACCCCCCTTGTACGCGGTTTCATAAACAACCGTATTTCCTCCGGTGCTGGATACTTTTTCAAAAGGGAGAACATTGTTTGAACTATTCACGTTAGACATATAGAGTATGCGTAGATATTCACTGTAGGGGTAGAGGAACCTACGGTTACTATGGGACTGCCCCTACATGGGGTCCGCAGGACCCCATGTAGGGGGAATGAGCGAAGCGGACAGTAGTTCCTCTACTATAGCTGGCCAATATGAACCACCTTCTGCCGTGGATCGACCACCCGCCCCGGCACCCATTTCTTCCATTTCAAATGAAACCGAAACTCCATCGACAACTCTTTCGCCAAATCCACGTATTTATCCGGCTCCACATTCTCGAAATCGGCCTCGTCCTCGCTTTCTTCCGCCGCGTCTAAACACTCATTCTCCGGAATCCGGCGAAACAGGCGATTCATCATCACACTCGTCTTATAATTCGGGATACAAGCCACCCCATAATAGACCTCCGCCTTATTCCCCCCATAGGCAAAGAGCCGGTAAATATCAAACTGGATGTCCGCCCGCACGAGAAAGACCGTCGGCAATCGATATTGAGGTTTCGAAGGATTCGCATGCCTCCATGGTAACAAATAATCCTTTATGACAACCGTGGGGATACTTGAGGCGAACCCTTTTTTCGTGGGGAATACATTCAGGTAGGGCGCGGTTTTTGCTAAACATCGGTATTGAATGTGATGGAATTGTCCTAAAGGATGATGGTCCTTCACAGCCGGCCCCTTATCCATCGGATTCTTTGGAACAGTAGTGTCTAAAAGACACTTAGTATCAGTCGCCCCCTTCGGGTCCTTAGGCACCTCATAGACAGCGTCATAAAGGGTTGATTTCTCTATGGCCCATAGAGGGGCCATATGAAATCGGACCACGGGTCCCACATATTCCTCGAAAAATCTGGCTAGAAACCCGAGTCGCTCATTCAAGAGCTGCGTTTTAGTAGGAATTCCTTCGTAATACAACAGGTCTTCCACAACGAATTCGGCGGGGCCGACGATCGTTCCATAGAAGAGAGTGCCATTCGCTAAAAGGGATCGCGAAGGGAGAGGGTATTTCATGATTCGGGTGATATTCTTCTCTTTATTCGTTTCCAGGAGAAAACAGACGTCTTCGGTTCCATGAAATGTCATCCAGGCATATCCTTTGGTTCCTACGGGAATGCCCATACAGAGGTTGTAATCAGGCGAAACTTTCGTATGTGGAATGGTCTCATAAGAAAGTTCTACTTTGGGAAATCGCTGGAGTAATCGAACCCTGTCTTGAATGGATATTTCGGTCATGTTGCTTCCTGTATCTTCGGACGTTGGTTTTATATCAATTTTTCCGGGGGCTTTGCCCCCCGGACGCCCCCCGGCTACGCCAAGACCCATGATTGCCCCAATGAAATATAATCCTTTATGACTCCGGGGGCTTTGCCCCCCGGACGCCCCCCGGACGCCCCCCGGCTACGCCAAGACCCATGATTGCCCCCCAATGAAATATAATCCTTTATGACTTCTTTTGGATGGGTTTTTTGAGAACCTGTCATAAAGGATTATATTTCATTGGTCTTTGTTGGCTGGGTCAGGGGCTTGTCCCCGGGTCCGTCGGCAAGGTTCTCATAAATTCTTCTAAATCCGTTTCTACATCGTCGAATCCTCCGGATTCCAAAAGGGACTCCTGAGGGGTGGTTTGTTCCTGAAGTTCTCGTATAATGGATTTGTATTGTTCGATTTGAGAACTCACAACGAACTTCTTTTTTTGATAGGGTAAGGAGACATATAGATAGACCTGATGACCTATATAAATGATAAGGAGTGAAACTAGCGCATAAAAGAGAACCCACATATATGAGTGGCGATATTTCGCGGAGGTTTCTTTGACCGCGTATAAAGGGTTCTAAAGGCCTGCTAAAGGCCTGCTAAAGGCCTCTTTAGGCCTCTAAAGGCCTCTTTAGGCCTCTTTAGGCCTCTAAAGGCCAAACCAACCAACGGTTCTCTTTCTGCCGGTCTTTCTCTTCTTTTGTTTCTTCTGAACGGATTTCGTCTTCTTCTTGCGACCACCGCCCACTTGTGCTGGTGGTTTTTCAGTAGCACTATTCAACAATGATTCACACTTTTTTGCTGCTGCCGTTGCCTCTTTAGCAGAAGCTTGTGCTTGTTGTAGAGTACTCGCCGAAACCTCCGTTTTTCCAGAGAATCCAGGAACCTTTATATTAGAGAACCAAGAAGTCCATGAGGAGGATGGTGCTTTGTCGGTCCCTTGAGTTGGCGCAGACATATACCCTATACAAAGAAAACAAAATATCTAGAAAAAAGGGTATAAACGTTATATGGAATGACTAAATAATGTCGGCAAGGATTTTGATAGTAGAGAAAACGGGTGTCATAAAGGAATCCATGGTGAAATCTTTTGTGGAAGCGGATGTATATAAAAAGGCGGGATTGAAATCCGCCGAAGGATTCGAACGCGTCCATGAATGGACTCTCGATGGAGAGACGGTGGTATTATACGGGAAATCGACGGGACGTGCGGGCCAAGAAAACAAATACGATTTCCCTCCACCCGTCGATAAAATCCTGTTTTTCGGTTCCTGTATTTTGACGTCGAGCACGGGGTCGTTGAAAAAGGCCCGATGGGAAGAGATCTACGAAGAATTGTTCGGCGGGTTCGAAGACATCGGCGACGAAGATTCCGACGAGTCCGAAGACGAAGACGAGGATCTTCCTAAAACCAAATCGGGATATGCGAAAGACGGATTTATAGTGGACGATTCCGATGACTCCGAAGAAGAAGAAGAGGAGGACGAAGACGCAGACGAAGAGGAGCCGGTCGTCGTGAAGGTCAAAGCGAAAAAACCTACGAAGAAGGGACAAAAAAAGGCGAAACAGACGGTGTTTGCTAAAATCGATACCGAAACAGGTGTTGGTGAAGAGAATCTATTTTTGGACTGTACAAGCGAATTGGAGGAGGAAACCTACGATGAATAAAATTGAACCCATTTAAACCCATTTCTCCAACCCTATACAAATGCCGCCGATCTCGAACCCCACCCAATTCCGTCAGAATCTCCGCCAAACATTCGCCACTCGTATGTCCATAAAAATAGCAACCAATTTAGAAAAAGCCATTTTCAACTACGCCATCCAAGAAGCCAGTAAAAAGAAAATCATCAAAAAATGGGTCAATCCCTTCTTCTCCCAACTCTATTGTGACCGGCTTCGCACCATCCATCGCAATCTCAACAAAGACATCTTGGCCGCGCTCCAGTCGGGTGAACTCACCCCTCAGCAATTCGCCTTTATGACCCATCAAGAAATGAATCCCGATAGGTGGGCGACGCTTATTCAACAAAAAGTCAAACGCGATGCCTCCAAATTCAATACCAATATCGAAGCCTCGACCGACATGTATACATGTAAAAAATGCCGATCGAAAAAGTGTACGTATTATGAGATGCAGACAAGATCGGCGGATGAACCTGCCACTATTTTCGTCACCTGTCTGGATTGCGGGAAACACTGGCGTGGTTGAGGAACCTACGGTTACTATGCCCCGCCGCCGCTTCGCTGTCGGCGGCAGTCCCCCACCGTAGGTGGGGGCATAGTGACTGCCCCTACATGGGGTCCTGCGGACCCCGGCCGCGCCCGTAGGGCGCTTGACCCCTCCCTTAGGCTCCGCCAATATATCTTGTAGGGATTCTTTGTGGGGTTCATTCTTCTGTCATAAAGGAATATTCTTTATGACACATCGAAAGAACATAGAAAAAGTTATTATAGGGATTCTTCCCTAGAGTTTTTTATTCTGTCATAAAGGAATATTCTTTATGATACATCGAAAGAACATACACTTGTATGGACCGCCTCTACTAAGCAGCGAAAACTAAACATAAGACGATTAAAGCTAATACCGTCACTAAAAAAAGGGCTTTACATGTCTTCATTCCCATCGTGGGATTCTAGCAGGTTGTTTTTATATGGTTTTTTGGAGGGGGGTTTTTTATTCTGTCATAAAGGAATATTCTGTATGACAGAACAATGAACCCTATAGCCTAGGGAGGGGGAATGAGCGCATTTCATAGTAGCGGACAGAGGTTCCTCTACAAGGATCTAAAAACAATCTCCGTATGTAGGTATGTGGTTCCTTTTTTTATGTTCCTTATCGTTGGCAGTTGGCGGAACCTCTTTGAATTACAAAACTGTATTGGATATCACGCGATTTCGCGCCAATGTATTGCCGACATGTCTCTTGACGACTCTTGGCGCTCCTCCTATCCACCAAATTCATCTTCCAGGGTTCGGGAAGGCCTTCGCGACGGTTCATCTCTTAACTTCGGCGAGTATGGTCATAAACGATATTTATGACCAACCTTTCGACCGGATCAATCATCCCGATCGCCCCTTGGTAACGGGAAGAATCACCGAAAAAGAAGCATGGACCACTGTAGGAGTCTTATCGGTGGTGTACGGAGCCCTGGGCATCACTCTTCCCTCCCAGGTGGCCCCTTTCTGGATCGGTTCCTGGGTTCTCATCATGGCTTACACGCCTGTCTTAAAGAAGATATGTTTTGTGAAGAATCTGGCGTGTGCTCTCACCGTGGCCGCTACCGTCCCGTTTATTGGGGGGGCCTCCTTGTTGGTCCCCCTGTCCGTTCCTTTAGGAACCAAGGCCCGATTCGTCTTTGCTGGGTCTCTCTATTGCGAGGTTCTCATGGATCTATTAGACAAGACGGGCGATGCCATGGCGGGAATCCGAACCCTTCCGGTTCTCTTTGGAAACCCGGCGACGTTAGGCATGTTGACCGCGATTCTTGCCCTTTTACAGATATCCCTTTATCGAAGTCCTCGGCTCATGGTTCTCCTCTTTCCCCTTTATGTAGGGCTTTGGCGGATTCATCGCGAGGGGTATTGCCCCCATGAAATCAAACGGGCGTGTAAACAAACGACGGGGCTTCTTTTACTAGGGAACCTAGTAGGGAACCTCTAGTCGCATTTCCCCGTCACTCCAAAAACCGGTTTCAATTGTTCGAAAATAATCAATTGTAAACACGTAGTAGGGGCAAAACGCGCCCAAATCGGAATGAATCCGGCGTATAATCCCTGAATCCCCTCTTTATGCAAGAGTTTCAATAAACAATCCGTAAATCCAGTATATATCTTTTGTTGGACTGGCTGATTCATGAGTTGCGTTCGTATCATATCGAAAGGGGCGACGGTTGTCGCCATGAAAAACCCTGCGCCAAATGCTGCTACAAATTGTGTCGGTAACCCCTCTGGAACTACACCGGATTTCTTTATCATCCCACTTATCTGGTCATAACATCCCATTTTTGTTCCATTGAGAACACATGCTCTCATCATATTCGCCTGTAACCCCCTATAGAATCCTGTGTATGTCTGATATTTGTAAATATCGATAGCCGTATGAAACATGGAAGTTGGAGTCTTCCCTTCATTTGTCATCATACGCGTTTTTATCACATCAAAAGGATTTCCTGCTAAAGAACCAATAGCCCCGGCAAGAGAACCTGCCGCGAACTTCAAGAAAAAAGGAGATTCCGAAGAAACCCCCATCCCATCTTTGATAGGACTATAGAGTCCTAGACGTAAAGAGGTGTAAGACGATTCGCGCAACCATGCTGCTCCAATCCCCTTCCAAAAAGCGGGGACCCCCTCTTTCTTCCAAATAGAAGTCACTGTTCCTCCTATTCCAATAGCACGCGCACCATCCGAAACCTGAAGCCGGGTTTTTACTACGTCGATTGGGTGGATTCCAGTGACGGCAATAACTGCGCTCGAACCGGCAGCGCCCACATTTCGCAATAAGTCTTGATAGGTCATTTAATATATGTTAACAGATTTTTATAGGGCCGCTGCGCTGTACCTACGGTACTATGCCCCGCCGACAGCGAAGCGGCGGTGGCAGTCCCCCACCTACGGTTCCCCTACGACCCCTCCCTTCTTTAGGGGGTTTCATGGTTAAGTCATAAAGGAATATTCTTCTTTATGACAAAAAAGGAGAACATTCAGGAAAATTCGAAGGACCCTTGAAGGGATTCTTTAGGGGTTTCATGGTTAAGTCATAAAGGAATATTCTTCTTTATGACAAAAAAGGAGAACATTAAGGAAATAATTGAAAGATTCTTGGAAGGATTCTTTAGGGGGTTTCATGGTTAAGTCATAAAGGAATATTATTCTTTATGACAAAAAAAAGGAGAACATTAAGGAAATAATTGAAAGATTATTGGAAGGATTCTTTAGGGGTTTCATGATTGAGTCATAAAGGATTATTCTTTATGACTTCTTTGGCGGAACCCGAAGGGAGAAGGGAGGGAGAAGGGAGGGGGTCATGTGCGCCCTTCGGGCCAGCCTACTATGCCCCGCCTTTGGCGGGGACTGCCGCCGCAGGCGGGAGCATAGTCACGGCCGGGGTCCGGTGCCGACTTGTCGGCACAGTTGGGGTCCTTTGGACCCCGTAGGACCCCATGTAGGGGGATGAGCGAAGCGGACAGTGGTTCCTCTACAAACAGTAGGTTCCTCTACAACTCGAGGTCACTCACGCGCCAGTATTCGCTCGTCCCATTCGGTAGGGGGCGCTGGATAATAAACGGAATCCGCTTCTGCTCTAGTTCTTTGAGGGCAATCAAATACCCGTCGATGAGAGTCGGCTCGACGTCAATCATCGGCGAGGCACCGGCATTGATTTGCCTTGCGCGTTCGCCTAATACCCTCGCTTTTTCATAACGCGTCAGAATCGGCAGAGTTTGATGGAGGGGGTCGATAATAAAGTTTTGTTTATCGCGAACCACCGTTGCTAGAGCATCGACTTCTTCATAATTCAGCGTTTTCAATTCAGGATGGAAATCCTCAATGACCTTCTTTCGGACCTCGTTGTCCATTTTTTGGAGATAATCGTCGTCTTGTTCTTCTTCCTCTTCCGTATCGTCATCCGATGGATTTGCGTCCATGTCATCTAGAACAGATCCGTTTTCCTCTACGGAACCATTCTCTGAGGGATCTTGTTCAGGGTCTTGTTCCAGGTCTTCCTCTTCATCGCTTCCACCCCCTTCTATATCACTGTCCATAAACTCTTCTATGACCGAATCGCCGCCATGTTGAGAACTTGTATCGCTTTCTGACTCGGCTTCACTTTCGGATAAATGGGGTTCTTCGTATACGTCTGTCATGATGATATATATAGTTGTATAATTTTTCTAAATGGTTCAATTTTTTATACGGTATAAAAAAATTGGACAAGGATATTCTACCGCATGGTTCTATACATGCTCATCGTCTATACATGCTGATCGTCAGTCTTCCAGACCGTATCACAATCCACACATAAATAGACGTATTTCATTTGTTGGTCGTCATATCGCATATAAATGACCTCCGCCGGTTTCTTTTCTTCGCCGTGATTTGTCTTACAGGATTCATTGGGACATTTCATTTGAATCCGTGGAAGAGTGGGATCCAACTTCGTATATGGATTGATCATGTGCTGGAACTTTTGCTCGCCCCGTTTCAATTGGGTCTGGAGAACACAATGTCCCTCTTGCGTAATGGCCGTATCCGTGGTTCCACAATGCCGACAATAATACGTCAGTTTATTCGTATCCGCGGCATCGATGGCAATATAGAGCATGTTTTGACAGACTTCGCAGAACTTCATCGTATAGTATATCGGTACATTTGTTTATCTGATTTTGTATCAATTTTGTAGAGGGCCTGCGGTTACTATGCCCTCCGCCTACGGCGGAGGGACTGCCCCCTACATGGGGTCCTACGGGGGTCCAAAGGACCCCAACTGTGCCGACAAGTCGGCACTGGACCCCGGCCGTGACTATGCTCCCGCCTGCGGCGGCAGTCCCCGCCTTTGGCGGGGCATAGTAGGCTGGCCCAAAGGCGCACATGACCCCATCCCTTCTCCCTTCGGGTACAGCGCAGCGGCCGCCAGTGGGTTTTTGATGAGATATCCATAATGATATATAAATTGGTCATAAATATAATTTCTTTATGACCAACACATGAATCCTTTATGACCAGCACATGAATCCTTTATGACCAATGTATGAATCCTTTATAAAGAAGGGAGGGGTCGTAGGGGAACCGTAGGTTCCCTACCTTTCTCTCTCATCTTCTCCATATTCTTCCGCTCCTTCTCTTCCAATTGAATCCGTTGTTTCAGCGTTTTGGCGCGTTCCTTTTCATGACGAACATGTTCTCTCTCTTCCATCTTCTGTCTTTGTTTCTCCTCTTTTTCTTTTTGTTTCTTCTGGTTCTCTTTCTCTTTTTCTTGCTCTTCTTTTTGTAGTTGTCCCAAATCATATTCGATAAGTTCTTTCCGACGCTCGGCCATGGCCTTCACCTCTTCGTCTTGGATATCTTCTAGAATACTTTCCTGATTCTTCAACGTCTTTCGTAAAGAACGCGCTACTTTTTTGGCGTCTTTTTCATCCGCTTTCGCCGACTTCTCGCGACGCTTCAAGGTTTTGCGAACACGTTGAAAAAACTCTTTTTTCGCCTTTTCCTTTTCCTGTATGTGCGCGGTTTTGTCTTTGATTTCTTCCTGAACCTCTTCCAACCGATTCTTTCGCGTCGTTTTGAACCCCGCCTCCATATCACGAATCGAATATTCGATCGCCGTTTTTTCGACGGGCGCAATGTCGCGTTTCTTTAGCAGCTCTTTCAACTGTTTCACTTTCTGTTTATAGGTAGCGAGTTCTAATTGTAATTGGTTCTCCATCATAGCGATCGACTCTTTCGTCGACTGGATCTCATTCTCGATTTCGACGATTTCAGGAAGGGTTTGGACGGCGTCTAAAAACTTCGTCCCCTTCAGTGTCTTCGAAGAACATTTGTCGCGAATTGCAGCATACGTGCTCGCTTTGTATTGAGCAAACAGCGTCGGGTTCTCCTTTATTTTTTTGGCGATGACGGTGAGCTTGGCTTGTCGACCCTTTTTGATTTTCGCGAGTTCCGTTCGAATGCCTTTCAATTGGTCTCGCATCGTTTGGACATAGGCTTTCACCTCACGAAGAAGTGCCGCCACATTTTTCCGGACGACCGCCTCACATTTCTTTCCAGGAATTTTCCCACACAATTGAAAGAACGACTGAAAATTCTCTTTCGAAATATCGCGCAACTCGTCTTCGATCTTTTTCGCCGTTTTTTCTAAATTCGCCTGAATGACCAGAACATCGCTCTCGGCTTCAGACCGCGCAACGAACTTATCGAAATCGTCTACATCGCGCATCTGGGTGTCTGACAACATAGGCACTAAAATATGTTTTATACGAGGTTGGGAGAACTGGCGCGCGTCCTTCTCGCGATTCAAATAACTGATATGTCCCGCGATTTGGTCTAAAAACCGGGTTTGCCCCGCCGAGGTAAAGGTTCCCTCTTCGGTTAGGTACTGGGAAGCAAATAGGTCGAACGTCGTCGGAATCTGTTGATGAATGGGCTTACACAAATTGATGAGTTGGACGAGTTCTAAAGGATGTTTCGTAATAGGGGTCGCTGTCATCAAAAGAAGTCTCACGGAGTTCTCTCTAGAAACCGCATAGGAGTTCATGAGGGCTTGATGAAGTGCTGGCATATCGGGCCGTTCTAAAGAAGAAAGGTCATTTCCCCCGTATAATTTGTGGGCTTCGTCAATAATGAGCAGCGTTTTTTGAAGGGGGTCTGCCTCGCCGTTTTCTTTTACCAGCTGTTCGTAATACTGATTCTTCTTGGACACCAAATTGGAGAACTGTTTGTAAGACATCGGGCGAATCCGCCAGGCTTTCGATAATAAACGCATACGTTCAGCATGGACGTCGGGAATCGCCTCCCCACTCGTGATCCTTTCCTGGATGCTTTTATGACACACTTGGTCGAACATGTTTTTCCAAATGTCGTTTTTCAAGGTCGTTCGCGTTACCCATAAAATCGTATATCCGAATGGCTCGAAATTAGCAGTGGCTGCTGCGATGGCAGAACAGGTATTATGTGTGACTGTAAAATCGCCTAAAACATACCGATTGTTTCCGTCCAAAGTGAACCCATAATAATCCCCTCGTCCAACCGATTCAACGGTGATTCCCGTTACCAACGCATTTTTGTTGATCTTTCTTTCCTGTTGTTTTTTTCGAAGAATCTTGACAGGTATTTCTTCTAAACCTGCTCCGGATATACAGGTTCTCCAATACGTCCCCGTTTTCCTTTCGCCCTTATACATACACGATTTCTGACACTCTTTCATATAGGCGGCAAACCCGAGAGACCGACATAGATATACAATATCCTCCGCGAGAACCTTGTTCTTTTGAGTAATTTCATAACATTTGCCGTTGGTATCACTATACCCGTCCGAATCGATGATTCCGGCTAAAAGCTGTAGACGAATCTCCTTATCGTTGGCCTTGTATTCTAAAGGAATATGTTTGTTATTGATTAGGTGATAGTGTTGAAGACCGTTGAGAACCTTATTCCCTTTTCGCGTCCCTTTTTGCGTAGATCCAGAAAACCTATAATCATATTGACTTTGGTAATTGAATGTCAAGTCGTTTTCAGCGGCATAATCACGCATGTATTTTAAGACGACGGCATCTTGAGAAGAAATAACGGGTCCACGTTGAGAACCATCGCCTAACCAATAACCGAGAACATAGGGGTCTAAGGAAACTTCTTTTGATTCAAACTTCACGGCCGTGCGGTATCCCTTCAAATTGCGCTTTAAATTTTTTGATAACTTCAAATAGTCTTTCACCTCAATCTCCATAATGTTATCCTGACTGACATACTCTTGAAATTCTTCTGCTTCTTTACGAGTAGGGAAAGATTTCGAAGTAATCGATTTGGTTTTCATATTCACATATCGAACAACATGGGGGGATTGCGATTGACTCTTTATATAGGTGATGCCTAGTCTCGTGGATTGTAGACACAAAATATGTTCTGAGTTCACCGTGTATTTTTCTCCTTTTGTGGGTATGATATCATACATATCATCTTCACCAGAAGCAAGCGATAATACTTTGCGAGGAGTAGAATTATCACCCATCAAAAAATCGCCGACTTGGATGTATTGGACCATTTTAATTGAACCATCATACATCAAAATAGGAGTGTCTTTTGCGTGACATTTACCAGTACCCACGCTATGGTATAGCAACATACCTTTAACGGGGGCAAAGGGAGTAAAATACTGTTGAACGAAGGCTTGTGTAGGAGTGAAGTTTAGGACGGAAGAAGCACCTCCTCTCTTAGAAGTGTCTTTTAAGGTGCTCGAGGATTCATTGAAGGTGCTTGCTGGTGAAAACTCGTCCAAGAGAGTGAC
>Ga0114978_10004090_pt1 | contig 11861 bp, 6 predicted proteins | sample S_140212_EF_Meta_FD_87027 | JGI IMG/M metagenome (GOLD analysis project Ga0114978, IMG submission 87027) | Freshwater microbial communities from Lake Simoncouche, Canada to study carbon cycling - S_140212_EF_MetaG | ecosystem: Environmental > Aquatic > Freshwater > Lake | place: Lake...
TACACAAATAATTTTACAAACTCATTTTTTAAATTGGATTTGTATGACAATGTTGATGAAAAACGTCAAACAAATTATATAACAATTATCATCCCAACCCAACAAGGTTTAACTATGGACGCTATTATGCAAAGAACTCCTGTTAAAATTAAAAGGCCTTATTTTCTTTTGGATTATGTTGGAGATAAAGAAGGGTTTTTTATTTATTGGTTAAAGAAAAGAAATTTTTTGGATATTAAAACTTTCTTTATGACTGCAAAATTTTATGACGCAAAAAACGGGTACTTTACAAAGATGATGAATATGCCACAATCATCAATTGTTGGAGATAAGTTCACTTTTGATAGTACAAAATATTTTTATTACAGAGTTGAATTAGATTATGAAAAACACAATTACCAAGTGTTTAGTATGAATCCATTTCAAACAATCTATAGTGGATTAGGTGAAAGAGCGGGTGCAACTATACCCATAAAATGGTACGAATATGTTAACCCATAATGGAAGATTTTTATAAAATAATTGTATCGCCAGAAACAATCCTTGGAGATTTATTTTTAGTAAACCTACAAGGTCAAAACGTTACTTCATCATATTCAGGACAAACTGTTGGGGTGTATTCTGCTATGACCAAAGTTGTTAGTTCTGGACCAAACAATACGTCGTTATTAACAGGGTTGACCATTCCAATTTTAATTAGACAAACCGCAGTTGATGTTGGTTATTATAGTCCCTTTGATGGTGCGGTTTTACAAAAAGACGTTGTTGCTAATTTTATATTTTCATCTACAACATCAAACCCTTATGTTTATAACATTTATAATACATCAAGCGAGTTTCAAAAGTTCCTTGACTTGTCTGCATACAAAGTAGATTGGGGTGATGGTTCACCAAAACAAACGATTACAACATATACGCCAAATTCATTAAGTCATACTTATTCATCTGCATCAACGCAATATAATATTACTTTGGAACAAACTAATCCATGGGGAATAACAAGGGTAAGTAAAAAAATTACAACACCATATAGTGAAGTTGTTGTTAATAATCCAAATGGTGAAGCGTTTTTTATTCCAGCTGGAGGTAATTGGGTTAATACTCCTGTTAGTTACGATTATATATTTTCAGGAGACGCAATTAATGAAGTGTCTGCTCAAACATCAACTAACTATGTTACGGTACCATTTACTGTTTCAGGTTTAACAAAATCAAGTATAACAGATTTGGCTTTATATGGTTCACAAAAATATATTGTTAATACTCCTGTAATTAAAAATGGTCAGATATGGGGTGCTATTACAGATATGAACCCAACCTATACTGCATATACAATAAACGGTGTTAATTATTATGATTATTTTGATGGTACAACAATATTTTTTGAACCATCATCAGGTTTTACTGAAAATAATTTAACCCAAAGACCTATCACTAAAGATGAAGTATTACTTAAAGTTGTTGACCAAGCACAGATACAAACAAACATCTTTATTGAAAGAGGAAAGAACTCAGCATACGAAAGAATCCAAAGAATGGGAGAGGTAGATAATCTTGGAGACATGATTAATTATGGATATGGATTTTTTAACGTTGAAAAAAAGAACTAAACTATTTATAAGATAAAAAGAAACTATGGCAATCGGTTCATACGGCACAATACGACCAAGTGATGTTTCACCTGAAGACGTACAAATAATAATGAATTACACACCATCGAGAGATGTCACGGATAATTTTATCCTAACTGAACTTGATGCTCAAACATTATTAAAACCTTACTTTAACAATACACAAACTGGTGGAAACGCTGGTGTTGAAATTTTAGGTGGATTATACAATTTAACTTTACCTGCAGAACAATTCAACGCTCTTGGAATTTATACTCTATATTTAAGACCAGCTCAGATTCGAACCGTTATTACTGACTGTGGTGTATTAAGCGCATTACCAAATGTAAAAGGAATTATTATTGATATTAGTAATGTTCCTGTACAATACCAAAATAAATTTGTACCACAAGGATTAGTTGGTTTTAGAATTGAATATTTAAATGCTGACGGGTCAAAAATACCTAATTTCTTTAGAGTTGTTACTTCATCTTTTTTCTGTGAACCAGTTGTGACAAATGAAATTAATACAACTCAAAAATCTGTTAGATATAGATATGTTGACGGTAATTCAAATTTAATATTTCTAACATTATCACCATCTTCTTCACCAACAAACAAGCCAAACGCAACACCTTTTATTGGTCAACCAAGTCAAAGTATAATAATTAGTAACACATATTTTAATCCTGTTACATTAGAAATTGATATGGTAGAATACGATATTTCGTCTCTTGCAATTGCTCTTTACGGTAATCAAACTAAATCTATTGACGATGGTATCTATACAATCTATGACTCTGAAAATAACATTTACAGACAGTACAACTTGTATGAAATTAGAGACCAATTTAATGCGTTACTTTATGAAGTTAGACAAAGTAGAGGAAATAATATTGATTTCAGTAAAAACTTCACAACAATAACAACTTAATGGCAGTAGAAATAAAAGATACTAAATATTTTTATCCGCCAAGACCAGGTAGTGGCGCGGGTACTTTCTCCGACAACATTGTAGGATTACAAACTGTTGAGGGTGGAGGACTTACGCAAGGTAATTTTGAATTTACAACTGGTGTTACAGAAAAAGTTAATAGGGTTTTTAATGTAGGGGCGTTCTCAGAACCCATGTCTTTAGACATGATGGGTATTGACAACTTAGAGGAGAGTAGAAGGATTATGGCAACCCAATTTAGGGTTTATCCAAACTATGACGTATCTCAAGTTCTTAACTTCTCAATGTATGGTTCATTATCTAAAAGATTTAGTGTCTCTATTACAAGAATTATTAATTATTTCCCTGCATCGTTGGATGTAATGTTCAATAATGATGAGTTTACTACAGGTAATACCGCATATGATATTGTGTATGACACGCAGAATGATGAAACATATTTTAAAGTAAATGTTGATAGGATTAACAATCCTTTTGATATTGATTATTCTGTTAGTGCGACGACAAACTTATCTATTAGAGAAATTACGGTTTCTCCATATAGGAATCTATATAATACTTATTTGGATTATTGTGTTAGTATTAATGATGATATCTTTAAAGTATTAGCGTTTGTCCCATCAGAAACATTATCTTCAGGATATATCCAATTCTATGTTTCTGGTTCACCATTTGGTGTTTCTGCAACTACAATTAATGATGATTTTCAAATTAGACCTAACGATTATATTGTTGACAAAGTTTTTCAAGAATCGTTTGATGAAGTTGAGAAATTTTTGGTTAATAGATTAGTTAGACCTGAATATACTGCAGTTTTTCAAGTACCACAACAAAATGAATATGGTCAAACATATACTGAATATAAACAAGTTACTTGGCCAAAACAAGGTACTTGGAATTTGGACATTCGTTCATTTTTATTTGATAATTATTTGGAGGAAATCCAAGCAATTTCAATTAATCTTGATTCGTTCAAAACAAATTTAATATCAAGATTTTTAATAACAGATTCATTAAAAGAATTTGATACTTTAGGTCAAAAAGTTGAAAAAATATTTCAAATTTATGGTAGAAGTTTTGACCAAATAAAACAATTCATTGATGGGTTAGCATACATGAATTCTGTTAACTATAACCCAAGTAATGACATTCCATCAGAATTGTTAGTAAACTTGGCAAGAACATTAGGTTGGTCATCAAACTTTTCACCAATTACAAATGAAGATTTTTTAAGTTCTGTTTTTGGTAACACATCAACTCCAACATATCCTGGTTATGCTAGAGCATTAACTCCAACAGAATTAAATTATGCTTATTATAGAAATTTAATTCTTAACGCTTCTTACCTTTTTAAATCAAAAGGAACTAGAAGGTCAATTGAATTTTTATTAAGATTAATTGGAGCTCCTGATTCGTTAATTGAATATAACGAACACATTTATTTAGCTGACCAAAGAATTAACCTTGAACAATTTAATACTCAATGGGCGAGTATATCAGGTGGAACTTATGTTAATGACGTTCCAAGTTATTTACCTGATGAAACGTATAAAATTAAAGGACAATTATATACAGCGTTTACCTCAACAGCAACATATCAAGATGTTAATATTATGTTGGATGATTATCCAATTGATGCTGAAGGATATCCAAACGCACCTGCTAATACTGAAACATTCTTCTTCCAAATAGGTGCTGGTTGGTATGAAGTTACACCACAACATAGAAGTCCCGACCAAGTTCAACTTACAGGTAATGTTTATACAGGACAAAACTATAACATTCAAACTCAATTAACCCCATTCACTTATGGTCAGACTTATCTTAACAGATATAGAGATTTCCCATACATGAATGAAGGATTTAAATTACAAAAAGTTGTTGATAATAATAAATCATGGTTATCAGACGATGAAAAAATCAGAGTTTCAACACAAGGGGATTACAATGCCTATTATTATGTTGATAATGAAAAATTGGTATTAAATGTTAAGAATGTTGATATATTCTTAAATCCAGCCCAAGGTCTTGTTTATGATGTTTGGGAGCAATCAAGACAATATGATTACCCTATCCCTGAATCAGGTTTAACGGTTGGTTATCCTGTACCAGGCGGGGTTGATTGGACTTACGTTGACCCACAACCAAAGAAAAAAACTTTCTTTGAATTTTCTCAAACATTTTGGGAGAATATGATTAATACTAGAAATAGACAATATATTTCTGATGGTAAGACTGGTGGATACCCAACCTTACAATCAATATTTTGGAAGTATATTGAATCGGAACAAACTGTTGGGATACCAAACAACAAATACACCTATCAAAAGTTAATTGATTATGTTAATGGTATTGGCCCTTATTGGACTAAGTTGGTTGAACAGATGGTTCCTGCAACAACTATTTGGAATGGCGGAGTTAGATTAGAAAATTCAATCTTTAATAAACAAAAATTTGTTTATAGAAGACAAAGAGGTTGTCAGTTTATTCCTGTACCTGTTGACCCATGTTATATTATTTCAAACATTTTTGATTATACGTGTAATACCGAATATGCCGATTTTAACATTTATCCTTGGTTTAATGGGGATGTTACAGTATCAAACTTTAGTAGTATTTTAGGTAATAGAATTAATTCTATGTTAGGACAAAGTGGTTTAACACTTAATCAATGTTATCAAAATTCAGTGATAAGTGATTGGTATGTTGACTTAACTATTAATGGGGAACAAATTATTAAAGAATCATTTTATACTGGTTATGGTATTTCTGATGTACCGACTGATTCACAATGGAGAAATGCTTTAATAAATTATTTACCTCAATTATATAATTATGGATACACATATTACCTAAATGGTAATACATTAACTATAACAAATTTAACATGTTTAACACAAAATATTGTGGATACGGTTTTGTTAAATGTGGGAATAAACATTAATATTAACTGTACAGAATAATGTCTGCGTTTCAATATAATATATCCACAACAGGTGATTGTTCAAACACAAATGTTGGGTCAATATCTATTTCATTTGTTGGAGGTACTCCACCATATACTGTTGAGTGGGTAGACCCAAATTTAGGTACCGATACTGTTACCACAAATCCTTCAGTTAGAACATCGTTAAGTGCTGATACATATACCATTAGAGTTAATGATAGTACAATACCTGTCAATCAAGAATTTTATATTAACATTCCTGTGTCATCAGGTGTTTGTACCAGTATTGTTTCGGTTCAAAGTACAACATGCGCTTTAGATAATGGTTCAGTTACAGGTACATCTACTTCAGATTACTCATCAACTAATTTTTATCTATATTTTTCTGATGATACATTTGTTAGTTCTGCTACAACAAATACCTCGACAGTTGTTTTTGGTAGTTTAACCGCAGGAACATATTATATGACTGCACAAGATTTGGGTGGATGTACAGGACAAAGTGCTAATTTTATTGTTGAAGATAGTAACCCATTTACTTATGGTTTATATGTTGTGCCTAATTCAAGTTGTGGTGGTACACCGATAGGTAAAATAATTGTAACAGGGCAAACAGGTGTTGCGCCATATTCTTATTTGTGGAGTAACGGATTTACAACAAGTAGTATAACTGGTTTAACTCCTGGTACATACTCAGTTGTTGTTACTGATAGTTTAGGATGTTCTTTAACTCAAACAGGGGTTATTAGTGACGTTCCTGTTCTTGGTTTTGGTTCTTTTACTGCAATTCAACCAAGTTGTTTTTCTTCAAACGGTGTCTTAACTTTACAAATCACTGGTGGTACTGCACCTTATTATTATTCCGCATCAACTGGAAATGTTCAGATTCAATATGCAACATCTTTTTCATTATCTGGATTATCTGCGGGTGATTATTCAATATCGGTTACAGATTCGGCTTTTTGTAATATTGTTGTTAGTACAACATTATTGACTCCTTTAGGAATTGCTTCTGTTACAATATCAAGTCAAGGTACAACTTGCTCAAGTGAAGGTGGTTCAATTACCGTTTCAGTTGCAGGAGGAACTTCACCTTATACGTTTACATTAATTTATCCTAACGGTAATACTACTAATATTGTGAATTCTCAAACAACACAAGTATTTGGTGGATTGTCTAGTGGAACATATGGTGTTGTTGTACAAGATGCATCAGGATGTTCATATATGGATGAGATTACTTTATTTGCCACAAATACATATACAATTGCAACTGAAATTACGGGTACAACTTGTAATGAAGACAATGGTATGGTCTTAGTTACAAGAAGTGAAGGTGGTGAACCTCCGTATAATTATTCTTTAGATGATGTTCAAAATGTATTAAACACAACATTGTCCGCAGTTACCTTTACGAACGTATCTTCAGGTCAACATACAGTAAGTGTTACAGATGCTTCAGGATGTACTCAAACAACACAAGTATATGTTGCGGAAAGTGAACCATTGGATTTTAGTTTATATAATACCTCATGTGGAAATGGTTCTGATGGGACTTTAACCGCATTAATTTCAAGCGGAACTCCACCATATACATTTAATTGGTCAAGTAATGTTGATAATAATCCACAACAAATACAAGTAACTGGATTAACAGCAGGAACTTATAGTTTAACTGTTGTAGACAGTATTGGTTGTTCATTACAAAGAAGCGCAATTATTAATTGTGAAGCTCTTTATGTTTCATACCAAACTTATGTTATGGGAGGAGAACAATTTAATATTCAGTCACAAACAAAATACGGACTACTTCAAATGTTAAATGAAGGGTTTGACGACTTAACTAATGATAAGGTTAATTGTGATTTAATTTCTGCGGTATACGGTGTTAAAGTTTCTGTTAACCCTATGGGATTAACTACAAGCCAAAATTTCTTTACTGGTACAACATTGGTTGCCGCTCCAAGTGATAACCTTTATTATGACACAGTTAAAGATTTATTATTAACAGTACCTGGTGTTGGTAGTGTTACTATTGATGCGGTAAACAATCAAATAACAATTAGTACTGACCCAAGTAATACAAATTTAAATGGACAAGAAATTGTGGTTGAATTAACCATAGTTTATGATATTATGTGTTTGTCTTGTGATTTACCAACACCAACTCCAACAACTACACCAACTCAAACAACGACACCAACTCCAACGCCAACAATACCAATTGTTAGTCCAACAACTACACCAACTCAAACAACAACACCGAGTATTACTCCAACTAAAACGGTAACACCAACTATAACAAAAACTCCAACTCAGACTCCAACACATACTCCAACACCAACCATATCATATAGAGCACATAGTTTAGTTACGTGTTATGCTTCATGTGGTGGAGGAATTTGTAGATGTGTTGCACCAACGACAACAATTACAGTATATACTTCGCCAAACACAACTAACATATGGGCGTCTGGTGCGATAATTTATACTAACTCATCATTAACTACATTATTAGATAATGTATTTTCTCAACATAACGGAGCTATGTATATATTCAATAATGGTGTTGCGTATTATGAATGTAATTTAGGTGCAGGATGTTAAATTTAATTTTACAATAAAATGGTACAAATAAGAATAACGGAAATATCAGGTGGAACTTATCCAATAGATGTCATACTTTCAGACATTTATGGTAATAACGAAACCTATCTTGCGACAATATATCCAGGACCTGTTCCTCCAGTCCAAACGTATAATTCAACTATTCCTGTAATATTTGAAACAGCCCCTGAGGTTATGTTAAAGTTAATTGATGCGAACGGCTGTGAAATATTTAAAATTTTAGATTGTACCTATGGTTGTGCTTTTGAAATCACAATTGAATTGGCTTCATGTATCGTTAATATCAATATTCAAGATTCAAATTGTTATTTTACTCTTGAATAAACCTTTTATTATTTTTAACTCAAAATAATAGCATTGTTGTGGTATTTATTAAATAAAATAACGGATGTCAACATATTCTATATTAGTAACAAATAATGCTCCAGGATGCGCAACTGAAATTGAACAACAATTAACAGTTACGGGATGTACATCTTACATTGTAAGACTAACGTCTAATTCAAATGCATTAGGTCCATTTAATGTATATCTTGATGACGTAATTTATTATTCTGCACAGACAAGAAACGAGATGTTAAATGGTGTTGTGGTTACTATTGAATGTGGTACACCAACACCAACTCCAACACCGACCCAAACTCCTGCCAGCGTAACACCAACCGTTACTCCAACAAATACTTCAACTCCAACTGTTACCCCTACTAATACTGAAACACCTACAAATACTCCAACTAATACTCCTACTAATACTCAGACTCCAACTAATACCCCAACCAACACTCAAACACCTACACCTACTAATACTGAAACACCAACAAATACACCAACGGTCACTCCAACAAATACGCCAACAAATACTGAAACACCTACAAATACTCCAACAAATACACCAACAAATACTCAAACACCGACGCCAACTAATACTCAAACGCCTACAAATACACCAACGGTTACTCCAACAAATACACCAACAAATACTGAAACACCTACAAATACTCCAACAAATACACCAACAAATACTGGTACTCCAACAAACACTCCAACTAATACTGGAACTCCAACAAATACGCCAACAAATACTCAAACTCCAACTCCGACTAACACCCAAACACCAACACCTACTAATACTCCAACACCAACAGGTGTTCCATTTAGTGGTTATGTTTTCCCTGAACCACAAGATTCAACATCGCAATCTGATATAGGTTTGTGGACATTTAATGCGGGTGGTAATTATAATGGATTTACTAATAATGGTGGACTTGCGGGTGGAGCGACATACGCCGCTGACATGGCAATCTACGTTCAATATCCTGGATGGACGGGCTCAAGTGGTAATTTCATCACCAACGTTGGTACAATTAAAAATTCAATAAGACAAGCCTCAGGTTCTGGAACTGACTCACAAGGATGTGCGCAAAATCAATATACGTTTGGAAGTATTGGTATTACAACAACTACGGTTAATCCTAATGAACAATATGTTTATACTGTTTGGATTCCATTGGCTGGTGTTGGAGGAGCATTAACTAACATGACAATAGATGTTGGTACTGGTGCGGCTTGTTCGGTTTCAATTGTTAATGATGGTATTCCTGACGGTGGAAATGCGGCAATAAATGTAACGGTTCCAGGAGGATGTGTAATACCTGCTGGTGTGTATAGAGTTTTATGGTTAACTGAACTTTATTATGTTCCACCTACACTACCGTTAGCATCAACTATTTGGATTAAAGGTGATACTAAAACATAAAAAATATAAAAAACATAAAAAACATAAATTATGTCATTTGATTATAAAAATCCACTATCATCCTCACAATTAAGTGGCACTCAAAGTGTTGCAAGGACTTCAACATTTGGTAATACTTTTTCTGTATTAAATGTCGGTGGTTATATGGAGGTCTATTATTTAAGAGACCTTGAATTAATCCTTACAGCTTCAACATATCCTGCAAATATACAATTATCTGCAAATACGATACCAATTAACTTTACCAAAGGAACTGGTTCAGCATTTTCTCCTGATAGTATAAGTTTATACTCGGATAATATTTCTTCAGGTAGAAGAAGATTGGGTATGCAGGTTTATGTTCAAGAAACTGACACTGTTTATCAATATGTTATTAGTAATTATGAGACTTTATGGAACGCATTATCTGGACTTACAGGTACTTCGGCAAAAACTATTACGGATTATTCTACGGTTGTTAACAGTCGTTCACAAGCAGGTAAAGATTTTATAAATGCTTGGACTGGCTCAACAATTGAAGGTGTTGGTGGTGTTACAAAGAATGACGCTAGATGGCAAATATTTTGGGGTAGTGATGTTCAAATTACGGGTGGAACTTATTTTTCAGGAACATCTGATTTAGAATTATATAATAGTACTGGTGGTACAATAACAATTACAGGGTTAACCGCACCTATTACAGGTGGAACCTATAACACAGGTAGTGAAACTTTAACTCTAACCAATTCACTTGGTCAGAATATTCAAGTAACTGGATTTACAGGCGGTGGTTCTGGTTCATCAGGTACTAGCGGTTCTTCAGGAACATCAGGAACTAGTGGAAGCTCAGGTTTAAGCGGAGTTGATGGTAGTTCAGGTTCATCAGGGACTTCAGGTTCTTCAGGAACGTCTGGGTTGGAAGGTAACTTAGCTCAGTGGAGATTCACAGGTTCTACTAACACATCAATAAATCCTGGGTCAGGATATTTTGCTTTGAATACAGGAGATGATTTTTCTCAAACAACAACTTCAGTTTCAATAAGTGATAACGCATATAACCCTGCAATTTCATTTCAGACTTTTCTTAATAATGTCAGTATTGGTACTTTATTTAAATTTGTAAGAGTTAATGATTTATCATACTATAAAATATTACAGGTTACTGCCGTAACTCCTTTATCATCAGGATTTGAAGATTATACAGTTACTCAAATTGCGGGTTCTGGAGCATCTGCAGTACCAAACAATACAGAATTTATATTGATTGTATTAGGTGCTGCTGGAGCATCAGGTTCATCAGGTTCATCAGGAACATCTGGTTCAAGTGGTACTTCAGGTTCTTCAGGAACTAGCGGTAGCTCAGGAACAAGTGGTTCATCAGGAACTAGTGGTAGTGATGGTACTTCAGGTAGCTCAGGAACATCAGGTTCAAGTGGTTCATCAGGAACTAGTGGAATAGATGGTTCTTCAGGAACTAGCGGTAGCTCAGGAACTAGCGGTAGCTCAGGAACTAGCGGAACTTCAGGAACATCAGGTTCGGATGGTACTTCGGGTAGTTCAGGAACAAGTGGTTCGTCAGGAACTAGTGGTTCAGATGGTACTTCAGGTAGCTCAGGAACATCAGGTTCAAGTGGTTCATCAGGAACTAGCGGTTCAGACGGAACATCAGGTAGCTCAGGAACTAGCGGTAGTGATGGTACTTCAGGTTCATCAGGAACTAGCGGTTCAGACGGAACATCAGGTAGCTCAGGAACTAGCGGTAGTGATGGTACTTCAGGTAGCTCAGGTACATCAGGTTCATCAGGAACTAGCGGTTCAGACGGAACATCAGGTTCATCAGGAACTAGCGGTAGTGATGGTACTTCAGGTTCATCAGGAACTAGCGGTTCAGACGGAACATCAGGTTCATCAGGAACTAGCGGTTCAGACGGAACATCAGGTTCATCAGGAACTAGCGGTTCAGACGGAACATCAGGTTCATCAGGA
>Ga0114978_10004092_pt1 | contig 11853 bp, 16 predicted proteins | sample S_140212_EF_Meta_FD_87027 | JGI IMG/M metagenome (GOLD analysis project Ga0114978, IMG submission 87027) | Freshwater microbial communities from Lake Simoncouche, Canada to study carbon cycling - S_140212_EF_MetaG | ecosystem: Environmental > Aquatic > Freshwater > Lake | place: Lake...
CACTTGTTCTCGGCCGTGGCCAGGGCCAGGACCCCAGCGACGAACGGTGCCGCCATGCTGGTCCCGGACAGGGTGGCGTACCCGCCCTGGATCCAGGCCGACCGGATCTTGTGGCCAGGGGCAGCCACGTCGATCTCCCGTCCGCGGCAGCTGAACTCACAGATCCTGCGGTCCTTGTCCACCGCACCGACCGCCAGCGTGTAGCCGTAGGCAGCCGGGTAGGACACCGGCCCGCCGTCATTCCCGGCCGCACAGACCACCGGCACGCCCACCGCAGAGGCAGCCATGATGGCCTTCTCCAGCATGGCACTTCCGACCGGTGACCCCAGCGACATGACGATGATGTGGCAGCCAAACTCCACGGCGAAGTGAACCGCCCTGGCGACGGCATCCATGGACCCGGAGCCGTCGTTCCCCAGCACCTTGCAGCTGATGATGCTCGCCTTCGGGGCGATGCCCATCATCTCGCCACGGGCGGCAATGATCCCGGCCACATGCGTGCCATGGCCGTTGGAGTCGAAGGCCGTGCAGTCCTTGGTGAAGTTGCGGTGCAGCATGCCCGACCCGTAGAAGGCCGGGTGGGCCTCGCAGACGCCCGTGTCCAGGACGCCCACCCGCACCCCCTCCCCCTGGGTGCGCGCCCAGAGGGAGGGGATCCCGTACCCTGACAGATGCCAGTCGATGCCGGAGGAGGGGACGGCATGTGCGACGGCGTCAACGTGGTACGGTGGCAGGTGAACGACCTGGCTCATTCGTCATCCTTGGAGAGCAGGAGACGAACGAGCGAGACAACAATCGGGGCGATGACATTGATCAGGATCGGAATCGGGATGGCCATGGCCTCCACCGTCTTCAGCTCCTCCTCCGCCTCCTCCGGGCTGACAGGCAGGGCCTGGGCCTGGAACAGGGGGAAGGTTTCGATGACCGGCAGCAGGGCCTGGGCGACCTTGTAGACGATCTCCAGCTTGGCACTCAGCGACTCCGCATCCGCCCAACCGGCGACGATGGCGGAGATCTCCCGCAGCACCTGGACGTGGCTCAGCAGCCACCGGACTACCACAAACTTGTCAATCATTCAGTCTCCTTTCGCAGGCAATGGCCACCACGGCGTGGCCGGCAATGTCCATGAGGGTCTTCTGTCTAGTAATTGTCTCCAGCGGGCCACGCATCCGGCGGGTTTTTTCTCCGATCCTGGCCAGCTGGTAGGTCACCGGGTCGATGCCGTCCTCGGCCACGCCCATGGCGTTTTCCAGGGGATCCTCGCCGCACCCGTAGTAGTCCCGCTTCCTGGTCAGCAGCCGGTACAGCTCGTCGCAGATCGCCCGGTAGGGATCACCATCTGTGTTCCCGTGCGGCCATGACGATTCGTCCGTACTCAGCCCAGAAACTGGCAGTGTGGGGGTCTTCATCTTCAGTGCAGAGGTGAGTGGTTCGGGCATGCGCTAGCTCCTCGCATAGGGTGTCAATCAACACGTCGGCCGGGGAGTTGTCTGCGACAACGATCACCCCCCGCTCATCGTCCTCCTCGTATTGGAAATACCCGTGCATCCCCGGCAGCCGTTGCGGCGCCCGCAGGTAGTACCTCAGCGGGAAGTTCACGGGAAACTTCCGCTCCGCCCAACGCTTGAAGCGTTTGACCAGCAGCCTCCTCCAGTCGCTGGACGAACTCATACAGCCGCTCCAGTGGCAAGGTCACCAGCCATTCCTCACGGCTCCGCTTGTGCAGCACCACCGGCACGCCGCCACCGCACTCAGCCTGGGCCTGGGCTATCCAGGTCCGCACTGACTCACGCTCCACAAACTTGACTTCCCAGTGGACGCCCGGGATCTCTACTTCAATGTCCGCCGAGTCGGCCCCGCCCTTGAACTGGACGCCCCGCCGGGCGTTTACCCCCAGCGCCGCCGCCACGGCCTTGGCCGCCGCCCGCTCGCCACGCTTCCCCTTCTGCCGCTGGGCCCTGCCCATCAGGATCCCTTCACAAAGAGTGGGCCGTCTTCACCCACGTAGGCGCAGAAGGTGTTGAACTCCAGGTATTCCAGGGCCTCTTCTTCAGTCAGGCCGTCCCGCATCATGATCTCCACGCACTTGTCTGCGTCGTACACCGCCACGCTCTTGTGGTGGGTGTTGATCACGTACCCCAGGTAGGCGTCTTCCAGGCCGTCCGCCAGGAGGGCGTCCGGGTTCACTTCCGACAGCTCGTCAAACACGTCGTCAATCCTGTGACAGATCATGGCTTCCGTGCCTTGCTCAGGTTTGCCTGCCGCTCGTCCAGGTACCACTGGTCGGGCGGCGCTGGGTCGTAGCCCAGCCACTTGCGGTGCCGCAGTCTGGCCAGGAAGTCCGGATCGAAGTTGTCCGGGTCGCTTTCCTGCTTCGCCCACAGCACTGCACTATTGTTCAGGTCGGGATAGTTACCCGCAAGGCGACCTGAATGGAGAACCTCATGGCAGCGTGAGCAGAGCCGGCAGTAATTCCTGATGTCATGCTTGCGGGCCGGGCCACCGCAGATGTGGTGAACGTGCATGGCCCTGCGCCCGTCACCCTCAGGCCACCAGCAGATCGCACAGCAGCGGTGCAGCTGGACCCACTCCATGCACTCCGCCTGCTGCTGCTTATTCATCCGTGCCAACGCGGTATCTCCAGACCCCTTCCCTGCCGAGAAGGGGGATTCGCCCTTCCGGTGGCTTGGTTGCCTGCGGCGTGGTGCCGTCTTATCTGGGGTTGTCTCGGCTATCGACCAGGACGTAGGGGTGTTCGCTGGATCTAGTACCAGCCCGGAGCCTGGGGTTTCGCACGGACCACGCTGACTTCTGCGGACTCGCCGCTCCGGCGTTCGGCCGGCTTTCATTAGGCTGGCGCTGCGTTGATTTCTAATGCGGTGTTCAGCTGCCAGAAAATGATGGCACCGCGTGTACGGTCAGATGTAGCGCCAGCGATACGCCAGGGCGACTACAACGGCGAAGGTGAGGCCAAGGAAGGTGATCATCGCTCGTCCTCGTAGATGTAGTTGTCATCGGTGCTGGCATCGAACTGGGAGCAGTCCTCCGCCTTCCAGATCTGATCCTGGACCACGTACCCCTTGGCACGCGGGCTCGGCGCGCTGCCGATGAAGTACCCGTCCTTGAAGGCGATGCGGTTGGTCGGCAACGCCGCCAGGTTCCCGTCGTCCAGCGCCATGACGTGGGCGCACTTATTCTGCTCAGGGCGGTGCGTGAATCCTGGGCCGGCGTCATCCGGCAGCCAGTCCACTGTGAACAGGTAGGTGCCGCCTACCGTCCCGCCGCGGGTGTAACACAGGGCCTCATGGTCCTGGAGATACCGGAATACATGGACCGCAGGGCGGAATGTAAAGCAGTCCCAGAGCTGACAATGGTGCAGCGGCCTGGCCGGCGCCTCCTTGTTCAGGGCCAGGGCGTGGATCGGCACGCCGCGGTAGTGGGCGCCGCTCCGGAGCATCACATGGAACGCCAGCGCCCGCCCGGGATAGGACTGGATGGCGAAGGCGTAGCCCTCCTCCAGGCCAATCCGGTTGGCCACGTAGGGGAGCCTGACCCAGCATCGGAGGTAGGGGATGTCTGCGTTCATTTCACTGCCATCCAGAGGCCGATGTTGCTGACGCTGTATCCCATGTAGGCCAGAGCCATGCCGTCGTTCCCTTTCATGAGCTGCTCCCACGCCACGTAGGCGTAGATGCAGCCGGTGACGATGATCAGGGGGCCGCTCATGCTCCGGTCCATGGGTGAACGATCACGCCGCAGCCCGTCTCGGCGTCGGTCACTTCGATGGTGACCACGCGGGGGAACTCCGTGGCGACGATGGTGCAGATCCGGTCGTACGGGGCGTCGTTCAGGATCTCGGCGTGGTCGTCGGCCCACTGCTGCATCGCAGCCCGGTCCACTTCAAAGCCGGGGTCGTCGCCCTCACAGACCAGTACCGCGTCCAGGACGAACCGCGGCTGAACCACCCGCACCTTGTTCTCACGTATCTCCATGATGCCGCTCCTTGGTGTCCTTAGTGTATGTGTGTTCACCGGGTATGTCGCCCCAACTATCGACCAGGATCTTTCGGAGCCTTTCGACCTCTGCCTCTAGGCGCCGGATCGCACTTGCTAGGTTCCGGTTCCGCTCCTCTGAACGCTCCCATTTCTCCTTCCACGTACTGGAGGCCGTCTCCCTTGAAGAGCATCCCGAGCAGCTGGTCGGCTGGCCGCAGGTGCTTGCTAGGGGCGACGAGGGTCTTGACGGTGAAGCCTCGCATGGAGTCGTAGACCTCCTGGAACTGCCACTCGTCGTTGCGGTCAAGGCAGGAGGTCCAGACCCAGGCTCCGGTGTGCTGACTGAGGAAGATCCAGGCGAAGGGCTCTGGGCCTTTGGACAGGCCTTTAAAGTCATCGACAAACACCGTGGGGTATGGGAAATCGTCAGGGCTGGTGAACTTCAGACTGCGAACCTTGATCTCCAGCTGGACCAGGCCGACCGCGTCGGGCGTCGGGCAGAAGTCTTTCCTGGGGTCATGGCCTGGCAGAACAATCTTTCGGCCGTGGGCCACGGCGGCTCCGCTGCCTCTGGCCGAATCCACCCACGCCTTCTCGGCACGGTGCGCATCCGACAGGACGGCAAGAAACTTCTCTTTGGTCCAACTCATTCAACCTCCTCACCTCAGCAGCACGGGCATACAGCTCGTCCTGCGTCATGGTGTCATCGGTGAAATCCTCCCACCGCTCGGTGGAGAGGGGCTCTGCCCTGCGAATGGACGACGCCCGCAGAACTACGTCATTGACATGGTCAACCGTGGTATGGAACGCAGCGGCGATCTCGGCGTACGTGCGATCCGGATAGCCGATGGACAGCAGGATCAGCCGGTCGGTGCTGGGCAGGCCGTGCCGCTTCAGCAGCTTCAGGACCCGCAGGGCAACGTCAGAAGAGATGCCCAGGTCACGCGCCACCCGGCGGGGCGCCTGCCGGTTGACGTTCACCATCCGTTGCAGGTCGGGCGCGAGTGCGAGCGGAACGCCCGAAGCACCAGTCCTTAACTCTTCGCCACCAGCCAGGCCTACCAGATTGCCCTTCTTCTTGGTCTGCATCCTGCTTCTCCTCAGCAAACGGAAACGCCTCCTTGATGCGGAACAGCTCCGCAATCTCATCCAACGTGTCTTGCAATAGTGCGTCGTCTCTGACGCTCTCGGCTGAAGTAGGACCGCTGCCATCCTTTGATGGCGGGGTTGCGAAGTGCCCATTCAATGAATCCATCGTCAACCTCTCCCATGGTGCGACCAGCGAACTTGCCCCGGATGGGGACCTTGTATTCCGAGATGCACTTCTTCTTGCCGGCGACCGTCACGTCCTGGTCATGCAACTCACCGGCAGCCCGGCCGTGCAGCAGGGCCAGGCCCTCCTCCAGGAGCTTGGCTTTGCGGAGCTTCTCCGCCGCCTGGGCGATCAGGTCCTCCGGGCCTTCCGGCTCGGCGTCCTCGTCGGCCGCCCGCTCCCGTGCCTCACGCCGCACCTCTTCCGGCGTGTCTTCCCGGGCGAACATGTCCACGGCCGTGACGATGCTGTGATCGTTCAGCGAGTCGGTCATGTCGATGATCAGGCAGTCCGGCTTGGCACTGGCGGCAATCGCAGCGTGCCGCTCCTCCGGCGTCTCCAGGCAATCCACCACGCCCGGCAGGGGACGCATCACACGGCCCCAGATCTGGAGGGCCAGCGTCCTGGAGCGGGTCGGCCGGAACATGAACACCGTCCGGGCGACCGGGGCATCGAAGCCCTCGGCGGCCACCATGCAGTTGCACAGCAGGTCGATCTCGCCCTTGCGGAACAGGTTCATGATCCGGTTCCGCTCGTCCTCCGGCTGGATGCCGGTGTCGCCGCAGATGAACTCCGCCCGAATGCCGTACTCACGGCTCGCCAGCTTGGCCAGCTCCTGGGCGGTGTTCACGCCAGGCAGGAACGCCAGGGCCGGGCCGCGGCGATGCTTCTGCACCGTGAGGCACATCTGATGCAGGGCCCTGGAGCAGCCCAGGATCATGTCCAAGTCGGAGGCGGAATACTCCTTGCCCACCACCCTGACACGCTTCAGGTCCAGGTAGTTGCACTTGACGATCTTGGCCTTGATGGGGGCACACCAGCCCTGGTCGATGCCAGCCTGGAACCCCATGGAGAAGGCATGGTGGTCGTAGAAGTCCATCAGCCTCTTGCCGTCCATCCGGAACGGCGTGGCCGTGAATCCGATGATGTGCGCCCCATGCTCCTGGAACTCACGCAGGACGCTCAGCATGGCCTCCGACATCTGCCGGTGGGCCTCGTCAACGATGACGATCCGGTGCCCCAGGAACCGCCTGTGCCGGCCCCGCATGATGGTCGGTGTGCAGGCGACGGTGACCCGCCCCTCCTGCGCCCAGAACTGGGCCATCTCTACCTGGGCGTCCTCACCGACGATGGCGTCAATCTTGTCGGCGGCCTGCCAGACCAGCTCACGCTGGTGCCCCAGGATCAGCACCTTGGAGTTGAAGCACTCCCGTGCTAGGAGACTGAAGATGACGGTCTTGCCGGCGCCCGTGAAGGCATCCACCAGGATGCCCTTATGGCCGTCCGCCATGGCGTCGATGATGGCGTCAACACACGCCCGCTGGTAATCCCTTGCCTGCATCGCTCCCTCCGTGTCGGCGGTGCCGGCCGGGGGCATCCCGCCCCCAGCCGGCCAATCCGTTTCGCCGTGGCCTTCCTAGCCAGTGCCCTTCTCAGAAGGGCGTAGCGGCCTCTTCCCGCTTCTCGGCCCCGCCCAGGAGGGCGAGGTTCTTCACTTCCAGGGTCCAGATCTCCCGCTTCTGGCCGTCCTTTTCGTAACGCTTGCAACGCAGCTCGCCGCTCACAGCGACTTGCTTGCCGCGTGTCAGGTACGAGCCGACGCCACCCGGACGCCACAGGTCACAGTTCAGGAACATGGGCTCGCCCTTGCGGTCGTTCACCGCAATGGCGAACGTCGCCACTTCGTTCTCACCGACAGACTTCACCTCAGCGTCACGGGTCAAATTGCCCGTGAACGAGCAGCTATTCAGGCTTGCCATTGGCAACCTCCTTCTTCTTCTTGGACTCCGCGTACTCAGTCACACGCTTCAACGCATCCGGGGTGGCGACCTTCTCGCTGACCCGGAGTTTCACCAGCGACAGGGTCTTTGCGATCTCGTCGTCGCCCTTGGCCTTGTCGATCTCATGCTTCGCCGCCTGTTCAATCTCCAGGCTGCGGTCACGCCCGGCCGGCTTGCTGGCCGACTGCGGCGACATCGTCTGCTGGGCGTCGTCGTCGTCCTCTGCCCACGCACCCACCAGGCCAAGCAACAAGTACTTCTTGGCGTAGGTGTAGGCAGAACCCAGCGACTGCATGTCCAGCCGCGTGGCACCACCCTTGTCCACGCCCAGGTAGAGCGGGCACAGGCTGGTGACGTACTGACCGCTCACATGCCGCAGGGTCCCTACGGCAATCCACTCCTGGCCGACGCGGGTCAGGCAGACCTGCGGCAGCATCAGGCCGGCACCGTTCAAGGCCTCACGCAAGGCCTCGCAGATGTCCGAATACCGCATGTACTTGTACTTGCCGAAGGTGTTGCTCCCGCCTTTTTCAATGGCAGGGAACTTCGCCTGGGCAGCCACAAGGGCCTTCACCAAATCCATTGTGTCGGGGCTGGATGTCAGCCCCGGCAACGCATGATCAACCATCATCGTTCACCTCCTCTGGTCCATGCTGGAAACTCCAGCTCCATGCACTCCTCATCTTCAGGGCTGCGATACAGCCCCAGCTCTCGTCGCAGGGCGATCTGGTCCAGCGTGACGCGGACCCGCTCCCTGGAGTGTTCGATCAGTTCCTGCGGGAACGTGTAGACGCGGACGCCGAACGGCTTCTGCGTCTGGGCGAAAACAAACCGCAGGCGGTGCGGCTCCCACCCACAGGAGATGGCGCCCTCCTCGTACCAGGCGTCCTGGACGAGGTAGCCGAAGTTCATGCAGCTGCGGTACAGCTCTTTCCAGCTGGAGCTGGTGGTCTTGAAGTCCCAGACGAACTCAGACGTGACGCCGTCCGCTAGAGCCTTCCGCCTGTGTCCTGCGGCGTCGGTCCAGCGGAACGTGGCTTGGCAGTCCTCTGTGTCTTCCAGGATCTGGCGGACGGCCGGGTGCCGCCACACGTTGGCGGCGATCTTCTTAAGCCGATACCAGTCAGCTCCGGATATCTCCAGCTTGTCCCCAAGCTGATCCTTCCAGGAGGTGTACTCCTTGCCGCGGCGGGCCCCGTTGCTGAGGACCTCTTCCGGAGGCACCGCGTACAGGCTCTCCAGATCGCCGCCGCAGACGAGAGCAGGGATCGCACGGTCCACCAGGGTGCCGAAGTCGGTGGCCGAGTTTCCGGTGAACAGGCGTTCCCCATTGTCCAGCATCTCCTGGCCCAGCCCGCCGTACTCCATGACAGAGGTGACGTACGAGCGCGTGTAGTGTCCATCATCCAGCCGGTAGACGGCATCGATTTCAGCCTGGTTCCGGAGGGTCTTGAACCCGTCCTGAATGAGGATGCAGCCAGGCGTATAGTTGCTAACGACGGTGTCCAAGAACGGCCTCCCTCAGGCAGACGAAGAACGCCTGAGGGAAGCCCATGACCAACAGGGTCAGAGCCGTCGCGGCCAGAGTGGCCGCCGTGAAAAGTGCCATCGAACAGCTATTCAACTGAGCTAGCTGCCCGACGCACTTGACACGCCTCATTTTGGCGGGAATGTCAGAGTGCAAAAATGTTACTCCAAGAATTTGCCAAGCGATACGCCGTCCGAATTGGGGCCAAACCAGGCTATTTGGAGCAGCTTTTGGTGTTCACCAAGCGGCTCCCCTGGCACGTCGAAAACGTGACCACCGAAATGGCGGACGAATACCTCACTGAGGCCCTCTCCAAATTGGCCCCCAATACGGTCGCTAACCACCGCAGAATGCTTACGACCCTCATGGTCGAAGCCCGCCGTTTGGGTCTGAACACCTGTATAGTTGAACGCTTCAGGCGCGTCAAGGTGCCAGCGCCGCTTCCCGTGGCGTGGTCGCTCACGGAAATCAAACATCTGGTGGAGACGGCTCGTCGCACGCCTGGTCGTATCCATGACCTCTTCCCAAAAGCATCCTTCTTGCAGGCCTGGTTCTTGACGGCTTACGCCACAGGCCTCCGCGCCGGCGACCTCATCGACATGCGATGGGATCAAATCCGCGGCCGCAAAATCTATGTGCGGCAAAACAAAACGTCAACCCCGCACGTTGCGGTTTTTACCGACGAAGCGTTGGCCGCGTGCAGGGTCCTGCCGAAGCGTCCCCGCATCTTTGGCGACTTCGCTGCGCTCAACACCATCCAGCAGTGGGTGGCAGAGTGCGTAGAGCGGGCAGGCCTGAGCGGGTCAACGAAGACGCTCCGCAAGAGCTGTGCGACCTATGCCAAGGTCCTGGGCATGTCACCCAAGCAGAAGCTGGGTCACAGGACCGATGGGCTGGCAGAGCGGCATTACGTTGACATCCTGCTCTACGAAGAGGAGTGCGGGCTGAACGGCGAGCCGCTGCCGTCAGTCCTCTAGCCGATGCCCAGCATCTGCATCGGATCCTGAAGCTCCTGCTTCTTCTTCTCCCGGGCCTCCCGTGAAGCTCGGCTCTGCAACACGCGGTACAGCAGGTACTGCCGCTGCTCCTGCGGTGAGAGCTTCTGGAGGGCCTCAGGCTTGATGAACAGGTTCTCATAGGTTCCCACGCCCTCCGCCTGCTGGAGCAGTTCGTTTAGGGCGGAGCGGGCTGCGAGCCGGACGGTGCGATCCTGGTCAACGTCTTGCAGCTTCATGCCAGTCAGCGTGTTGAACAGCATCTTGGCCGCACGCTCAGACGGGCTGATCCGCTCGTCCCGTGCCTGGCGGATCAGGCCCAGGGCCCGGGACCCACCGGGGGCGTTGGAGATGATCTGCTCCACCGGCCGTCCGATTGGACCGAAGTCATGCTCCAGCATCGAATACAGGTCGCTGAGCTGCCGGCCCGTGAAGAACTGGCGGTCCAGGATGTACTCCAGCGGACCCTTCAGGGCAGGCGTGGTCTGGCCCAGGATGTTCTGGCCCGTCCGCATGAGGCTGTTGCCGATCTGCGCCGTGAGCGTATTTCCCAGGCCCGGCGTGAACAGGTTCAGCAGGCCCTCATGTGGCAGGTCGATGTTCGTCAGGAACCGCGTCACGCCCGGCGTGTTCAGCCCCAGGAACGGCACGTCCGCATTCAAAGGAATGGCGGCGCTCTGACGCAGGTACTCAGGGACGAAGCGATCCTCTGAGGGCTCGCCGGCCCGGTTCACCAGGCGGATGCTCTGCCCCATCAGCCCGGCAGGCTGGTTGACCAGGTTGTCGGCAACAAGTGGGGAAATGCCCTTGGTGTATGAATAGAAGGGCACCAGCCGCTTGATCACGTCGCGCTCAAAGGAGCTAAACGCTTCAGGCCGGTACACCACCTGAGACAGGTCTGATGCGGCCTTGGCGGCATCTGGCACGTACCCCTGGCGCGTGGCCGTGAGGTATGTGCCGATCCGATTCCAGGAGTCGCTCGCCGTTGCCGCCGCATCGCCGGCAGCCAGCAGCCAGTTTGGGTTGCCGCTGCGTCGGCGGAGTGCGAAGAGGTTGTAGAACGCCGCCTTACGCGGGTCCATCTTCGACATGTTGCCCTGGAGATACGGACCCGCAGATCCAGGAAACAGGTCCGGCGTGGTCAGGTTGCTGGCGTTCCTGCCCATGTCATCCAGAATGTTGAAGTCCGTGAGCCGCTGGCCGCTGGACTCCGACAGAAACTTCAGGATGCGATCCTCTTCCGACAGGTTTTCGTAGCCCGGAGCAGCCTTGCGAAACATGCCAGGCCCAAGGCGGCGGGCCAGCGGCTTGTAGTTTCCGCGGCCAGCCTGAAAGCCGGCGTAGGAATCGAACGGATTGAACAACCCCTGCGTAGCCGCAGCGAAGGAGCCTGAATACACGTCCCGCGTGTAGCGGCTTGGGAAAAGCAACGCCAGCGTCTTAAACCGCTGGAGGAAGTTGTCGTAGCCCTTCAGCAGTCCCGTCGCCTCAGCTGGCGCCCTCGCCCGCTGCACGCCAGCGGTCAGGCTTTCAACCAGATCCTGCGGGATGCGGAGGTTGTCAACATCCAAGTACACGTCGCCGCGCCCGGCGTCCACCGGGTTAACGCCAGCCATGGAGCGGTTGCGGTCCAGGGCGTCCTGTAGCAGCCTTTCGGCGTTGCCACGCTGCGTGACGTTGCCAGCCTGGTCAACGGCCCGGCCGGCGTCGATGTCCAGTCCAAACTTCTGGAGGGCCTCCCGCGCCGTAAAGGAGCTGAAGGACGGCACGTTGGGCGAGTTGATTGCCGCCTTGGCCAGCTCGTCGTACAGCGTCTGGCCCACTCGCTCCGTTCGTCCACGGGAGCGCACGTAGTTAGTGAAGTCAGACAGGGCGTCACCGTAGAACGGCAGCCCCTCCTTGGCGTAGTTGGTTGGCAGCGAGGCCATGGAGTCGGCCAGCTCGCCATACAGGCCGCGGGCCCGCTCTAGGGCCTTGACCGCCTCAGCGGATCCCTCCTCCAGGTCGTCCAGGAGGTAGGAGTACGGCCCGGCCACGCCGTTGCGTTGGGTCTGCGTCCAGTATTCTGGAGCGTTTTGACGCAGCCAAGCGTCCACCAACCCCATGGGAGCGTCAGGAGTCGCCCGCGGATCTACCCTGCGGAGCGTGTCCTGGAACTCCCCGTCCTTGGCCATCTTGTTCAAGACCCACCGCGGGAAGGCGCGGGTCCAGTCCCGGCGAGATGCCTCGCCAGGCAGGCCGA
>Ga0114978_10004093_pt1 | contig 11846 bp, 14 predicted proteins | sample S_140212_EF_Meta_FD_87027 | JGI IMG/M metagenome (GOLD analysis project Ga0114978, IMG submission 87027) | Freshwater microbial communities from Lake Simoncouche, Canada to study carbon cycling - S_140212_EF_MetaG | ecosystem: Environmental > Aquatic > Freshwater > Lake | place: Lake...
ATCTGTGCATAATTTTGTGCATCTTCAGCATATGGAGCAAATGCTTTATTCCATCCATAAGCAAATGTTGTTTGTTCGGCAATAGCGGCTTCTTCTTTTGCTTTAGCGGCTTGCACAAATGCTTCACTAAGCTCTTGCACTTTAGCAATCTGTCTATCATATTCAGCCAATACTTTTGGAGTAGCATCACGACCAGCCGCTTCTTCTCGCCTTTTTGTAATGTCATCAATTTTTCTACTAGTTGAATCTAATACTTGATTAACTGTTTCTTGAATTTTTCTTTCATTATCAGTCATTCCAGCCATTTTGATTCTTGTGTCTAATTGCTGTAATGCAAATTTTTGTTGTCTTTCATATTCAACAGAAATTAACTTTGCCATTTCAAGCATAGTTTTTTCTTTATCGGCAATAGTCTTTTCTTTTTCCGATAACTTGTCATACTTTGTGCCTTCTAATAAAGGCTTTGGTGCTTCTTTAGGCTTTTTAGGTGCTCCACCACCTTTAAATTCAGTTCCTTCACCCATTGGGTTATTAGGATCAAAATTAATTGTGCCACCTTGATCTTTAAATTCTTGATATTGATCTTTAAGGGTAGTTAAATAATTAACAATGGCAGTTAATGGTTGAATCAACTTAACCATAAAATAATAAGTATTACTTACACCTTTTTGAATATTATCCCAAGCATCACCAGCATCTTTTAATGCTCGATCTAAGTCTGGGTCTGCAATCTTTTTATATTGCTCAGTATATTTTTCCCAATCAATGCCTTTAGCAGATTTACCTAAAAGTTCTACTGCTTTAGCATTACGCAATATTGGATCTTCAATAGCCCCTAATTGCTCTGCAACTCTTTGCATCAATTGTTCTGGATTTAACTTTTGAACTTCTGCGGCAGTTAATCCAACTTGTTTAAAAGCATCCCTAAGTTTGTCGCTACCATCCCTTGCTTCTTGAGTATTTACTGCCAACTTAGTAAGCATTGTTCCTAAGTTTTCAGCTTTGCCACCTGACATTTCTAGGGCTTTGCCCATGCCAACAATAGCACCTATGCTAGTATCAAATGCATCTGCCATGTCTGATATTTGATCTGCTTTTTCAAATATCTTATAAAGTCCAGCCATAGCAAGACCAACACCAAGACCAACTTTGCCCATAGTCGCACTAAATTCATTAGCGGCATTTTGAGCATTTTTAAAAGCCTTCTTTTGGTTGGCTTCAAACTGTTTGGTGTTTTTGGTGGCATCTTCTAAACCAGCCTTAAATTCCGAAGAATCTAAAGCTAGTTTGACACCTAATCTTGCAAGTATTGACATTTACCCACCTTTAAATCTTTTAGGATCGAACCCTTTTGCCCTAGTAACAAACATGGACAGGGCTTCATTTACTGCTTGTTTATTATCTTGTGGTGGATAAAGATACTCATAAAATCGCTTACCTATTACTTCTTGTAACTTGTAAGCTGGCTTATTTGGCTCTCTAATGTAATTATATACTCCTGTGGTTAAACTGCCAATGGTTTCAACAACTCCATGATTGCCAATTTGACCATCTGCATACATAACTACAATTTGCCTAAAAACATCTTCATCTAATTCATCTGGATCAGCCCCATGAGCCAACATATAAACTTTAGCTTGTTGGCGAATGGAGCTAATTAGTTTTTTCTTATTTCCTCATAACTAGGGCTAATTACTTCTGCAATTTTTCTCACCAAATCATATTGAACAGGCTTTGGAAAATCCTCAGAAATTTCTTCATAAGTAACATCTGTAAGGGTTTCCCCATTAGGAAGCACTAACAATTTAAAAGATTCTACAATTCTAATTTCGCTACCAGCTTGGGCTTCTGCAAGTTTTCGCAAAGAAGTTTCACCCATCATGACATCATTTTCTAGGAATTGAATGTCTGCATCTGAGTTTTCAACTTCTTCTTTTCTAGCCAAAATGCCCTTGGTTAATTCCACATACTTTTCTTCTACAAGCTCTGGTGGTGGGGCTTCAGACTTTTTAAATATTTCTTCTGCTTCTTTGGTCTTAGGAATTCGCACTTTAAACTCTTGACCCTTAAAATCAAAAGTTCTAACCCTAATAGCATCTAAATTTATCTTTAATGATTTTGCTAATCTGCTCATGTTTTATACCTTTTTTGATTTATATTGTTGAAGTTTGTAAGTTAAAAAAGCACCTAAAATGCTAATTACTCTAGATGCTTGAGATTCTAAAGCTGGTCTAAGATAGGGCTGTGGTGCAACTGCTTTGTTGCCAAACTCTTGAGAAATGCCTCTTTTGTCTGTTCTAGCTGACACTATGCCAATGGCTATATCATTTGGCTCTGAATAGATTGATCTTTGATCTTTAGCATTAGGAACTCTAGCAGAAAGTTTAATAGTATCCCTTAAATGTGGAGTAGTATTGTTGCTTTCATCATAAGGGGCTAATTGTTTAGCAGTCTGCAAAACTGGTTGCATAGCATTTCTAATAGCTGGCAAAAGGACTTTGCTGGCAGTTTTGCCATAGCATAAATCCTCACCCATTTCTATTAAGACAGCTTCTAGTTCTTTGAAGCCTTCAAGTTTAGCTGAAATGATTTCAGCCATTTTATTCCACCGCTTTAATTAGCTTATGGAAAATAGCATTGTTTAATCTACCAACATAATCTACCACTTCTTCTGGTGATAGTTTGTCTGCATGGTATTTGGCTATTTCATAAGCCATGTTGATCCCAGCAATACGCTGTTGCTTAAACCCAAACCAATTCTTATTGTCTGAATTGGCTTGGGAAATAATAAAGTTTAATAAGTCTTGTGATCCATTCTGTATTGTCATATATTTTTCTATTAAGTATTGTTAGACCAACCATAAGCATTGCCACCAGTTGGATGAATGGTAAAGATAAACTTACCTTCAGCAGATGGGGACATATCCCATTGCAGACCACCAACACGACCATTAAACGCATAAGCAACTGTATCTGTGCCATCATAAACAGCGATTACATAGGTACGAATGATTGTGCCATTGTAGCCATCATCACGAATCAGCAATTGAGATACGCTTGCTGGATTCCAAGCCGCAGTTACAGTCAATGAAGTAACTTGATTTTGAGTTGTAATCTTAGCACCAGTTCTTGCACCAGCAATAGAGTAAGCGGCAAATGCATCATCAGCACCAAAAGCTGGGATAGCTTCAACTGGAACTAGATAGCCTTCTGTGCCTGTTCCACCAGCAGAAGTACCAACAATATCTGCAACTTGTCCTGTCCAGATGCTTAACTGATCATCAGTCAAAGCTGTTGGAGTTGAATCAGCTTGCATCCATAGGGTTGCCACATAACCGGGCAATACTTTATTAATAAGAGCCATTTTGAACCTCGTAAAAAATTAGTTAATAAATTCTATCTTATTAAGTTGGTACATACAGAGTGCAATCCAAAATAATCTGTTGCATTCCAATTTCATTATCATAAGTATTATAAAGCCATACTACATCTGCTTTGGCAATAAAAAAACCATTATCATCAGGATCGCCAAACATCCCCGAATATCCATGAAGTGATTGTAATATTGTATTGGAAATATTAAAAGCACCTTCTAAACTTGTATTAAATACTGACATCTGAAATACTGGGGTATCAATACCTTTATTGCTCTGTTGCTGTCCTGTATATACAGGCTGGTGGACATTTCTTAGTTGCCATGTAACAAACTGGGTCTGTTTAGCCCAATTTCTATTGAAATTAGCATATACAGGCACAGGGGACAATATGTCATTCAGTTGGTACTGAATAGCTTGAGCATATACGACAGGATTTTGTTGGGTACTCATACTGGAGTATCTGGGTCATTTCTGTAGCACAAAAGGGTAACATTCATTCTATCATTAGATTCACGCACATCTGTAATTCGCCAATCAAACCCTCGCCAAGTAATGCTGTATAAATCCTGATTATCTACAATAGCCTTTTGATTAGGTGTATAGTTAAAAATAAAATTAACTAAATCGCTATAAACTCGATATTTATCAGCAATTCTTACACTATTTGCTACATCAGTAACTCTAGCCCTTGTTTTAAACCATTCTGTTATGGTTGTGGTCTGTTCCCCATAGGTATTAACGCTATTGGTAACATTATTAATGGTTACATTTTCATATCGAACAATCGACATTTATAGCACCAAGGGTTTATAAAGTCTTAAAAGGGAAGTAACTCCAAATGGAATATCATGCATTACTGCAATATTTGAATTACTACGATTGTTATATAAATGAGTTAAAAGCAATAATCCAGCTTGTTTTATAACAGGATACTGGGCTATTGGGTTGGCTTTGGTCTGCCAAGTGATAACAACAGGGCTTGTCATTACTGTGCTGATATTATTTGGTAAAGCATTTACAACAACTTTATTTCCTGTTGGGTCATAAAAGTATTCTGTAGATGCTATGGTTGTTAATACTGGTGGATTATCCCCATTGTAGTAAGCAACTGAATTAATGACTGTTCCAGCCTGATTGTTAAAGTTTTGGGATACCTCTGGCAGATCAAAAGATGTCTGCATCCCCATAGAATTGTTTGTAGCCCCATAGTAGGCTTTATAAGTGATTGGGAATATGGACATACCAAGATAGTCCTCAATCGCCATACGAGTAGCCAATTCAAGCCCAGATAGGTATGAATCTTGGCTTTCATCTTGAAAAAGGTTTAGCTGTTGGGTAATTTCTTCCAAAGTTAGCCATGATGTAACTGTATCACGACTAATTTGCTCTACTTTTTCATAGCTATAAGGATTCCTTGGCAATCCATAATATGAGCCACTTGTAAGAGTGCTAGACATTTTTAACCTTAATCAAACCAGCTTAGACGAACTCCAGCAAACACATCACGAATTGTAGAAACCATACGCTTTTCAGCATACAGAGTTACAAAGCCGGGCTGGGTCTGTTCAAAACGCTTTAGGGTAAATTCTTCATTATCAGCAATAGTCAAGAACCTAGACCAATCAGCTAAGTAAACAGGGAACTTGCCTACTCCACCTTCTTCATCCATATATGGATTTGGGATAACTTCATGACCAAAAATATTGCCTACAGCACTACCATTAGCATTACCAACCTCTAGGAATACTGGCATACCATTGCCACCAGTTAATTCACGCAAATTTTGAATAGTGTTTGGATGCATCATCCAGCAAGTTGTATCAAAGTTCCAATATTGTGCTGGCAATGCAGAAGCTAGAGCAGTAATGTCGTTATATGCAATAAATTCAGCCCCTTGGGCTACAGTTAAAACAGTATGAATGCCATCATCTAAAGCAGAACCATTTGTACCAAAGGATGCCGCACTTGTTGAACTAGGATAATAGTTCAAACCACGCAAGCCATATTCAGCACCAGTTGTAGTGGTGATTGAACCAGATTGGTCATTGTTATTCATCATAGACAATGCTTCTTGTTGCAAGAATTCTAAAGCTAAATCCATAACTACTGATTCTTCTAAATTATTAATATCAGATAAAACAGCAGTACGAATTGGAATCTGTGCAGAAATTACTTTTACTGGAATTTGCCAGTAAGCAGTATCTTCAGGTGGATTTCCCACATTGGGGGTAAAAGTGTAACCCCAAGGATTATCAGGGTTAGTTGCATTACCAGTTTTTGCTACAAAGGCTTCATCTGAGCCAATGGTTGTAATTTGTCTTGCATAAGTACGCAATGGGTTTGCCATACGCAATGATGCAAAAGAATCATCATAAATTGTACGACCACCAATCCCTGATCCAGAGCCAGTAAGATCGGATGCTTCGTTAAATGTTACTTTTGCTTCGCCTTCTACTAAGGCTTTTTTAATGGCTTCATAAATCAGAGTGGTGTTCATATTTCAATCCAAATAAGTTAAAAAAAAGGTGGGGGATTTCTCCCCCAGCCTTTAATCAGCAGTATGAGTGCTACGATATGCAACCAACGCAAATGGATCAACAACCGATGATGCTAAACGCTTCTCACCATAGAATGTGATGAAGCCCGGTTGAGTTTGGTCGTATCTACGCAATACCATGTTCAAACGATCAACAATTGCATGACCCTTTTGGAAGTCACCAAAGAACATTGGATACAAATCAGCTTTTGGTGAAGTACCCGGATCATTAGGAGTATCGCAATACTTATTAACAACAACATCAAAGCCAAGCAACTGACCTACGATGCCATCTGTACGAGCCAAGCCATCAATGTAGATTGGTCGCTTCTGGTCATCAACTAATCCACGAATTGCTTGCAATTGAATTGGATTAATCAAGAACTTAGCATTCTCAGTCCAGTATTGGTTAGGCAAGCTGTAGATAAAGTTCACCACATCTTTGTAAGTGATGTTATTTGTTGTTGTGCTTGTGCCATTGGTTGTGATCTGGTCATAAGTAGTGATAGTGGACAAACCATTGCTTGTTGATACACCACTTGAACCAAATTGAGCCGCATGAACAGTACCACCAGTATAGGTGCTTGAATAAGCATACTGATTTAAACCACGCAAACCATTTGTACCACCATAGGTGTTTGGTGAATCTGTTTGGTCATTGTTGAGGATCATAGACTGAGCTTCAACTTGTCCAAATTCCGCCATCATGTCTGAAATGATGTTGCCTTCTAAGCCATCAATATCATCAAGGGTAGCTGTACGAACAGGGAATTCACAGTTCAAATCTTTCAACACTAATTGCCAGATGTTTGTGTTTTGAGTTGTTGGAGCACCATTGTTCTGAATTGCATAACCCCATTGAGCACCAGCATTGCCAGTTTTTGCTCGGAATTGATAAGCAGAACCATCAGTAGCAACAGAACGAGAAACACCACGCAATGGGTTTGTTTGACGCAAAGTAACAAACACAGGATCGTAACCAGTACGACCACCCACATTGTAACCAGAACCATAACCAGCCGGATTACCTAACTGTGAACCATCTTCCTTCATGTATGCATCATACTGATCTACTGATTCAAACAGTTTGATTTCTTTTTCTACCTTGTTACCAGCTTTGTAAAAATCGCGAATCTGCTCACGAACAGAACGATTAAGTTCTTGTGAAATAGATGTGTAAGTTTTAACAATTGCTGGAGCTTGAACTTCAGAAATGCGAGCTTCTAAGTTTGCAACTTTTTCAGCAAACTCAGCTTTAGCGGCTTCAACAGTAGAAGCAACTTCAGCTTTTACTTCTTCAATCTTAGCTACAGAAGCGGCTTCGATTGTGTCTAATTTTTCAATAACTTCTTTCATGATAATTCCTTTATTTAATGCGATTAGATAATGCTTTCAACAATTCTCTTTCCTCTAAGGCTTTTAGAATTGCATCAGCTTCATTTACCACCGCTTCTAGCTCACCTAGTTGTGGGGCTACCTCAGTAATTACTTCTGGTTCAACATCACGCTGTTCCAGAACTTTTTTGAGGATTGAAGATGCGGTGGTCGCATCTTTTCGAGAAAGCCCAGCATCACGCAAGGATTTTTCGATTATTCTTGGGTTTGCATTTCCATTTGCATCAAAATACTCTAGCTTCATAACTTCTGCGGCTGGATTATTAGGATACATAACTACAGAAATTTCACGCAAACCACCTTTGGTAATTTGGAAATAACCTTCATCTGAATCAATGCCTAATTGCAATGGGTTGCCTTCTTCATCAACCATGTGGGCTTCATCTGCATAAGCACCAACAGAAACACCACCAAATAAATTAGGAGATTCTTTTAATACTGAATAGATGTCTGATCCACCTACTGTGTTCATGAATAAACGACCTTTTGCAGTCATTCCACCTTCATCGAACATTACTTCATCCCATTGACCAACAGGCATACCCATATCATTATGATTTAGGAACATTGGCATAGGTTTGCCAGCTTGATTAAATTCATCAGCCCATTGTGCAAAACCTTCAGGTTGATAATTGAACTTTCTACCATCAGCACCTTCTCTAGCACCCCAAGTAGTAGCTCTTGCTTCTATCTTGCCACTAGGATTTTGTGCTTCGTCTGCGGACTGTCCGAGCTGGACTTTTGCTTCGCAAACTAGAATTAGATTTTTCATTTATAGCCCCATTAGAAATAGCTTGGTTATTATCTTGTATTTTAGGGGATTTTGCATCTACTAGGGGAAGTTTAACATTACTTGTTTTTATTTGCAAAGATAGTAAAGAATAAACTTTGTCTAAAATTTTCATGTTTTTCCTATATTCATTTTGTTAATTTGATTTCCACCACCCCCACCAGTATCCTGTGGAGAAGAACCAGCAATATTATCTTGTGGACTTGATTTACTACTTAATTCATCTGCCCCATCAACTTTGGGTATATTCAGATATTCTCTTGCTTCATTAGGTGTCATTATGCCACCAGATACACCAGAAGTAACAAAATTCATTTGATCTAATGGAGCACCTTTTAAGAAATCCTTAGTATCAAAGCGAATACAAAGGTTTGGGTATCCTTTTAATAAATGCTGATTTAGCTTTTGCTCAATATTAATAATCATAGGATACATACAGCCCTTATGGAATTCATCTAATAATGTCTGAGTATTATTAAACTTTCCTTCTGAAATACCTAGCATTTGTGGGGGTACACCAAACAAAGCACAAATTCGCTTCATGGTTTGAATCTTTAGATTAGCCGCATCAGCATCCTGTAGGGTTAGCATTTTGACTGTTTCAAATGTCATGCCCTGATCTAACAGCATTCCTTGACCCGGTTTGGATAAATCGGTATCCCTAGAACCAACCATGCTTGCCCATGCTTCTTTTAATCTGCCAGCAATTTCTTTGTATTTGGCATCAGGGATAACTTGCTCTGTTCTAAACAAACCAGATGGTTTTGCACCATTTAGCATGACATAGTTGGCATAAATATCAATATCTTGATCTAAAGCTACTAATTCGGTTGCCAAAATACCTTTGTTAAAACCAGCTACACCTTGCCAAGCCGCTTCGCTAATATGCATAACCTGATGGGCTGATAATGGTTCATCTTTGTTAAATCCATAGGTAGGTGTTGATAATCTATAGCTTGGATACCTAGCTGGGGTTAGCTGAGTAGTCATCAAAGTAGCATCTAGGTTATACATTTCTATTGGAGTGGCTACTGCATCTTGTTGGTCTTTTCTCCACCAAAGAGTAAAGCACTCACCAGCTAAATCTTGCCACATTGACCATTGATACCAAAACTCATACTGGCTCTGGAAATTATTAGGGGATTGCAATAAAGACAATACTTGCTTGGCTTTAGTTTTATCCCTAGTGCCTACTTTGTCTGATTTAAGAGCATTAACAAATACACCTTTATCATCTTTGGACATTATTTCAATTGGCAATTGGGCTAATGCTCTAGCTTTTACACCTACACAAGACATAACTGTGCTGTTTCGGCTAAGAACAGACATATCCAATGGTCTGCCAGCCGCAGTAGTGCTTGCTGTGGTTACATACAGTAATTGTTGGGAAACTGTTTGTCTGCCAGCTTGACCTTGATAAATAACATTATTACCAAGTTGGGTCTGCCCAAATAGGGTATTTGATTCTTTTTCTAGTGGTTTTTTTCTACTGAAAATATCTAAAATACCCATGATAATCCTTTATTTCTTTCGGTTTTTCTATATTTTATATCAGAAACTTCTAAATCCAAAGCTATTTGATACAAAAGGATTGTCTAAACTGCAATGAGAAGCAATGATTAATGCAATGATTCCATCAACTTTTGCTGATTTGTCTGCTTCATTTTTGCGAACTTTAATGTTTCCATTTACATCTTCATAGACTTCACAGTTACCTAATTGCCATCCTATGAATGGATTGCCATCATGTTTGATCTGCTGATTAAGAATTAGCTTTTCTACATACTTAGATGGATTGGATAATACTGCCATTCCCTGTCCTACCTTTTTAACTGGTATGCCAGCATCATATAGTCTGGCTACAAGGGATGCGGCATTGTAGGCATCATAGCCAACTTCCTTGACATTGTATTTTTCGCATTGCTGTTTGATGTAATCTGATATTTCCCTGTCATCCATGACATTGCCTTCAGTTAGCTTTAGGATGCCAGAATCAATGGCAACCCTAAATATGTCCTGATAATGCTTGGGAATTAGCTCATATCCAGCTTCAGGCAAAAAGAACTTCCAATGGGCATGGTAATCTAGTTCCCCATATCGCTTTAAGGTACATACTGCATTCAAATCCCTTGTTGCCGCTAAGTCAAAGCCAATAAAGACTGCTTCTGGCTCTTGCTCTGTAATCGATTGGATACACTCTAGCTTATCCCAGTTTGCCCTATCTATCCATGCACTATTGGCACTAACAAATATGTTAAGGGTTTTACATAGGAATTCATTTAAGGCGGCTGGCTTGGATTTGGCTTCTTCTGCTCTTTGATGGATGGCTTCTTCAAAAATGCTAATTCCATGCATAGGATTGGCTTTTGCCCAAGTCTTGGGATCTCGCCAATCATCTTGTGGATCAAGAGAATAAAGTAATCCAAACCACTTTGGGTTATCGGTGGCTTCCCCATTTAGCATTGATTCTAGCATGGACATATCTTCATAGAATTTGGTGTCCTTGCTAAAGCTGGCAGTTGTGATATAGATTCGCAAAGGATTCTGTCTAGCAACCATACCAGAGTGCAAGACCTCAATACTGTTCCTATCAACAATGGCAGATGCTTCATCCACGATAACGCAACTAGGTGCTTTGCCATCCCCTGTCTTTTTGGTGTCCCTAGACAATGCCTTGAACATTGTTTGAGAATCGCCAAACTTTCCAATTTGGTATTTGCTGACTGAAAACAAACTGGCTATGTCTTTTGGTCCGGTTTCAATAAATCCTTTGGCGGCATCAAAAACAATAGAAGCCTGTTCCCTGTTGGTTGCTAGGGTAAAGACTTCTGCACCAGCTTCGCCACAAGCTAATTCATAAAGTGCAATGATGGCAGTAAGAGTAGATTTGCCAGCCTTCCTTGGAATATACAAAATGACATCTGTAACCATTCTTTTGTTATGGTCTTTCTTTGCTCTGAACCCATAGATGGCACAAATAAAGAAAATCTGGAAAGGTTCTAAAACTACATTCTCACCAGCTTGATGTCCTTTGGTATGTTTCAATAGGGATGCAAAACCTAAGACATGGTTTGGATAGTCTGCATCAAACTCCCATTCCCATTCTTTGTTTTCAAGAAAATTCAAGAAACGCTGGCAAGCAAGCCTAACATTCCTACAAACTTCTATTTCCCCTTTGGCTACCTGATTGGCATACTGGATGCCATCTTGGTAATTCATCTTATCCTTTTACTCCCCTTAAAAACTTGGATACCGCAGAGTTATCATTGGCATTGCCTTCTGTCTTATTCAATCTACCTCTAGGGGTTAGCCCTAATTCATTCATTAATTGGATCACTAGCTTTAGGGCATTGTTCCTAATGGATATGATTGGATTTGGTGCAAGGGTTTTTCCATCATTTGTGGAAATTACTAGATCACTACCAGCTAGTTGCATATTGCAAGCCACATACAAATCTATCTGATCTGCCAGCATAGCCAAAGTATGTTTATCTTGGTCTGAGCCAATTCCATAAACATCAAATAGGTAATCAGCAGTTTCAGCTACAAAGGTTGCTTTGTCCCACCTTGTAGGATTGGTCATCCACTCTGCTTCAGGGATTCTCTTTTTGACTGACTCTGGCAAAGTGATGGCTTGATGCTCTGGCTTAGTGCCATACACAAGGTGAAGTTCTGGGGGAAGTTTGTTCATGACTGTAGTTTATACGCAACACCCCCCTCTTGCCAACTTCTTTTACAGAAGATTGGG
>Ga0114978_10004095_pt1 | contig 11845 bp, 9 predicted proteins | sample S_140212_EF_Meta_FD_87027 | JGI IMG/M metagenome (GOLD analysis project Ga0114978, IMG submission 87027) | Freshwater microbial communities from Lake Simoncouche, Canada to study carbon cycling - S_140212_EF_MetaG | ecosystem: Environmental > Aquatic > Freshwater > Lake | place: Lake...
CAGGCCTCCGAAGTGTTGGAAATCATCAAGAACGCCAAGAAGAAGGGACTGGGCGTGATCTTCATCTCGCACACCCTTCCTCATGTTCTCGAGGTCACCGACCGCATCATCGTTTTGCGCCTCGGCAAGATTGTCAAGATTGCTCCCACGTCGGAGTTCACCGGTGACACCCTGGTCGGCACGATCACGGGCACCATTCAAACCCTCAAGCTCGAGGGCGACTAGCACCAAAGAGACGAGCGAAAAAGTGGCCGGCGCTGTTCCCCCCTGTCCGCGCCGGCCACCCCTTTTTCAGCACGCTCCGCGGAGGCTTCCTCCATGCTTTCACCAGTCAGACATAGGGTAAAGGCATCATGATGCCCATTGCACCCCATACTCTTGCCATCGATGCCGGGCAGACGGGCATCCGTGTCATGCACGTGAGTGATGGCATGCCGCACGGCGCGGGCGCGGGCGAGCGTGACGATTCCCGCTCGATAATTCGTGATTTCGCGGGGATCCGCACAGACCGAGCGCTTCTGCCCCAACTGGTTGACGTCGTCGCTCAGTTTTGCGCGCAGACGTCCGTGACCGTTGAGAACGTGGCTGCGGGAGTATCGGGGCTCACGGCACGGGAATCTCACGCCGATGACCTTCTAGCCGGAGTGCAACCTCTGGGGGTCACCGCAGTCTTTCTCGCGCACGACTCCATCACCGGGTACCTCGGCAGCCTCGGCACACAGTGGGGTGCCGTCGTCGCCGCAGGAACGGGCGTTGTGACGCTGGGGGTCGGCCCGGAAAGGATGATGCGTGTCGATGGCTGGGGCCACATCGTCGGCGACGCCGGGAGCGGTTACTGGATTGGTCGCGCGGGCCTCGAGGCAGCCCTTCGGTCCTTCGATGGGCGCGGGGAGGCGACATCCCTCACGGGCCTGCTGGAAGAAAACTTCACTTCGCCGGAGGCTGCCTACATTGAGCTGCAAACAAATCCTGATCGCGTTAAGTTCATCGCTTCGTTCGCCCGCCAGATTGCTGCCCACGCCGAATCTGACGCCGTTGCCAAGGGCGTTATTGATGACGCCGGGGGTGAGCTTGCTCTTTCCGTCGCGACGGCTCTTCGCCGGGCGGGCCTCACCGAGAAAAGTCACGGCGGGCAGGCCCCGGTTGTGAGCTGGGCAGGATCCCTGCTGTCAGGCGAGCTTCTCTTTACGGCGTTTGAGACGTCCCTCCGGCAGCTTGTTCCGGCCGTTGAACTCAATCCGCCGTTGGGTGCTCCGCTTGACGGTGTTGCGTTACTACCCTCACTCGCCCCGGAGAGTCCGCTTTACCCGGCCGTTCACCGCGCCGGCGCGATCTCTCCCGCGCCCGCCTGATGTAACCGGCGCAGCTCAGAGAAGCACCCTAGGCTTGTTTCATGACCTCCCCCACAGATTTGCTCACCATCGCCCGCCAGATTGCGTTGGAAGCCGGAGAGCTGATTGTGCGTCTTCGGGCGGAGGGCGTTCAGATTGCCGCTTCAAAATCCAGTGCTGAGGATGTCGTGACCTTTGCCGATCGGCAGTCAGAGGCGTTCATTCGAGCCCGGTTGCGTGAGCTTCGCCCAGAAGATGGATTCTTTGGCGAGGAAGGCTCCGACGATACGGGATCGAGCGGACTGACGTGGATTGTTGATCCCATCGATGGCACCGTCAACTACCTGTATGGAATCCCGCAGTATGCCGTCAGCATCGCCGTCGTTGAGGGGGCGCCTAATCCCGCCACCTGGACGGCGCTCGCCGGTGCCGTCATCAACCCTGTCGCGCGGGAACTTTTCTTGGCTGCTCGAGGTGGCGGGGCGTTCCTCGAGACAGGATCCTTGGGTGCCGCCGATGGGGCGACGCCATCTTTGTCCGTGTTTCCCTCCGCCGGCTCGGACGTGCGCCGCCTAAGCATTAATCCGCTCACGCCCCTTGCTCTTACCCTGGTAGGGACGGGGTTCTCCTATAGTTCCGTCGATCGTGCCCAGCAGGCGCACGTTCTGACCCGCCTCCTTCCTGCTGTTCGGGACATTCGCCGCGCCGGTTCAGCAGCACTGGACCTGTGTGCGGTCGCGTCGGGTCGATTGGATGCCTACTTCGAGCGCGGAACCAAGCCCTGGGATCATGCCGCGGGCGCTCTCATCGCTCGGGAAGCCGGTGCTCACGTTGCCGGGCTCAACGGGGCACCAGAGGGGCAAGACTTTGTTCTGGCCGCTCATCCGGAGATCTTCGCTGACCTCGAAAAGCTCCTGAGTGAGGATGTCTCGCCAATCGCGGACTAGCTTTTTCTCAGGTTCAACCGATAGCCTGTAATCGTTCCGTTACATTTCGCTTAGGGTTCGTAGTGTTCCCCCGCCTGAGCCCTGAGGAATCTTCTGTGGGTCGTCACACCGAGAGTCAAGACGCCGTTTCGACCGCGTCCTCCGACGCGATGACGGTTACAGGCCCTACTGCCCTCACCCGCCGTCAGTTGCGAGAATCAGAGACTCCCGCTCGCGGCATTGAAATGCCAGCAGTTGGCCTCGATTCCCTTTCAGTGTCCAATCTTGTGGCGGAAATTGTCTCCAAAGCGGATGTGGCGATTGCGCAAAAGATTGACCGCGAGATTCAAGAGATGCGGGCCAAGGCAGCGGCCGTCACTCCTTCCGCTGTTTCTGAGCCGGGCATCCCCGAGGACATTCGTGAGGCCCTAGCTCCGGTACCCCTCGTCCGGGAGCGGATTCGCTCGGCGGAGGAAGCCCCCTCGAACGCTCCTGACGTTCTAGCCGCGAGCTCCCCCCTCCAACCGGCTCTTTCGCCCACTGCGGTTGCGACTCCGACTCCTTCTATCGTTGCGCCCCAGGCTGCGGCGATTCCAGCCCTGGCCGCCCAGATTCTGAACCTCACACCGCCAGCATCACCAACGACAGCATCACCAACGACAGCATCACCAACGACAGCATCACCAACGACGGCGCAGACGAGCCGAAAGGCTTCTCGACAGGCACGCGCTCCGCGTGAGACCGCACCTCGCGTGGCACCTCCCCGAACGGCACCGCCCAGGGGCATCGCCGCAAGCGTGACACGCCCCCATTCCCGGCGCCACACGACTGCTCGGTTCTTGTCGGTCACCGCCATGGTTTTCGTCGCCGCAATTGCGGTTGCGACCTCGGTTCCGGCGAATGCGCTCCTCAGCGCGCAGGATGTTGAAGCTCGCAATGGAGCTGCCGCCCAAGATGTTGTGACAACAGTTCAAGATGGGCAGTCCGTCGAGGCTTCCGGGCAAAGCGTTGTCGCCGGCCGCGATGGCGTGTCCGTCACGGGTGCCGAGCCAGTCAAGGCCTATGTCGATGTTTCTTCCAACAGAATTTCGCCCGTTGTGCCAAATTCAACCGGCCCCATCCTGTGGCCATTCCCTTCGCCGGTTCCCTTGACCGACGCCTTTGGACCGCGCGCAAATATGTGGACCTGGGGAGGTTGGACCGGCAATTTCCATTCGGGACAAGACTTTGACCCCGGCTACGGAACACCCATTCGAGCTGTTGCTGATGGAATCGTTGTCGAAGTGAGCTCGAGCCTCTGCGGCCAAGCTGTCGTCGTCTCCCACAACGTTGATGGCGAAAAGTTCGACAGCGAGTATTGCCACATGATCTATGGAAGCCCGAACGTCACGGTCGGCCAGAGCATCACTGCGGGAACCATTGTCGGCAACGTTGGCCAGACAGGAATGGCCACCGGCCCCCACCTTCATCTCGAGATTCACATCGATGGCAACGCCATTGACCCAATCCCCTTCCTGCGTGCCCACTCCAAGGAGTGGTGATCAGGTCGGAACTTTCGCCCAAGCGACAATGACACCCCCGCAGAGATGCTAATCTCTTACGGTGCCAATTACTGTTTTACAGTTTGCGGCTACGCCCCGATAGCTCAGTGGTAGAGCATCTCCATGGTAAGGAGAAGGTCGTCAGTTCAATCCTGACTCGGGGCTCGATCGTTCTCCGTGGTTCATCACAGGAATGTTCGTGGCTGGGTAGCTCAGTTGGTTAGAGCGCACGACTCATAATCGTGAGGTCGCGGGATCGTACCCCGCTCCAGCTACCAAAGAAGATTCACCAGTAAAAACCGTCGAAGATGCTTCGGCGGTTTTTGCGTTGTTGGCAACGGCGCTCGGACTACGTGGCAGAGATTGCAACGTACTGGTGCAGTTCCGAAGGGTTCTCCGCCTGTTCGACTAAGAATGCCGCCACGTCGGCCCTGTTGATTCCGCCGATTTTTATGCTGCGAAACAGGGAGTTCTCGGTCCGATACTTTCCGGTGGGTTTCCCATCGAGTAACCGGCCCGGCCGAACGACGATCCAATTCATGCTCGAGCCGGCGACGATTTCTTCCATCCTCGTCTTGTCCGCATAGGAATCTCGCAATACGTAGTTGAGCAGCAGCTTCGCAACGGGCGTCGCAAAATCTCGACTCGCCCCGGCGCCGAAGCCCGTGACAAACAAGAACGGAACCTGTGACGTTCTGCTCTCGTCCAGTTTCGCTAATAGTGCGGCGCAGTCCGAAAACAGGGTGGTCGCTTCTCGATTGCTGTCAAGGCCCAAGGTCACAATGACAGCATCGGCACCGTCTATAGCGCGGGCGAGGTCAGCCTCGTTGGTGGCACTCCCCAGCACCTCCGTTACAGATTGGTCGTCAGCGACTGTGACGTGCGAACGTGAAAGAGTGGTGACCGCGTGGTTCCGGCTCAGGGCAGTCTTCACGGTCTCGAGCCCAAGCCCCTTGGATGCTCCGATAACAGCAATTCGCATTCTGTTCCTGACTTTTTAGGCGAGGCGGAGGATCACTTTTCGCAGCAAACTGAAAAGGTATCCGCGTTCTAGTCTGTACGTTATCAGACAGTGTTTCGCTGGCTTGACATGCAACCCCTAGTGGCATCGCTTGCGGAACGGCACGTTCGGGTCGATGGGCTCGACTGAATCCACAACACTGAGTTACCCCACCACGGGCTACCCAGCTGCGGACGAAGCGAGCTTCGTGCCGGGGAACGCGCTCCAGCTACAAAAAATCAGACCCCCTTTCGAGGGGGGTGTTTTTTAAAGGGTGGCCCCTCTATGTGGCCCCTATACGTGGTACCGCCAAGGGGGTAGCTCTCCCGCCTTATATTTTCGATAAAGTTTCATGACGGCCTGAAAGTCTTTTTCAGTGACGTGAGAGACCTGCAGGAGCTTGCGTGGCGCGATACTCGATGGTGGCGGAGAGCCTGCGTCGCTGGGCGGAGCAAACACCGCACCGCGATGCGTTGCTGACGATGAAAGACTCGCTCACGTTCGCGCAGCTGGAACCGCGTGTAGCCGGCCTCGCTCGGCGACTTCTGAATGAGCGAGAGACGGGCCCCGGCACGGCGACACCCATCCTGCCGATTCGTGTGGACCGCTCGACGGAGTCTGTCCTTGCCTTTATGGCTTGCGCCTATGCCGAAATCCCCTATGTGGGGATTGACGCCGCGACACCGGCCGATCGTCTGGCAATGCTCCTGGAGCGAATCGACTCTCCGGAATGGATGCTGGATGCGGCCGCTGATTCACCGCCGCTCCTCGGAGGGGTCTTTCCCATTCTGCGCCTGGGAGACGAGACCTCGTTGGGCACCCCCGGGGGCGAACCATTTCAGCTCGAGACGGTGGAGCCGCCGGACATCGCCACCATCATCTTGACCTCGGGAACAACCGGCGTTCCCAAGGGCGTCATCTATGACTGGCCCCTCGTGGCAAAGTGGCTCCAGCGCCGTCACGGGCATCCCGGGGGAGACCACGCAAAAACGCGCAGCGCCTCCTTTTCGCCGCTCCCCTCCGCGGTCGGCACGCTCAATGTCCTCGAAATTGCGGTTGGCTACACAATTATCAGCCTCGATCCCCTGGCCGCGACCATGGCCGACGTTTTGGCCCGCTTGGTTGAAACACAACCAACGAAGGCAATCTTCACGGTACAACTGGCGCGACTTTTCGGACGTTTTTCGCATCCCGAAGATTTCCCCCTTCCCACGGTTGAGTTTGTTAATGTCGGAGGCGAGGTGTGCCGTTACGAGTACGTCAAGCCCCTTGCCAAACTCTTTACCGGAAATCCGTTGGTGTTGCAGGGACTGTCTTCATCCGAATCCGTCCGCCACGTTCAACACTTTTTTCGTCTCGATGAGGCTCCGTCCACCGGGCAGATTCCCCTCGGACTCCCTTATCCTGATTCTCACGTGCGATTGGAGCCGGTCGAGGGCACCGAGGGCCACTTCGAGCTGACGGTGGCGGGCGATATTACCCGCGGTTACTATGGCGTCCCCGAGGGAACACAAGCAGCTTTCAGTATTGATGACGAAGGAAATCACCGCTGGCGCACGGGTGACATTGTGAGCGTGGGGCCGGATGGACTCCTCATGCATGAAGGTCGCGTTGACGATCTGGTGAAGGTCAGCGGCTATCTCGTTTCTACGCTCGCCGTGGAGCGAGCGGTGCAAGCCGTGCCCGGTGTGGTGATCGCAACGGTTCTGTTGAAGAAGGCCGCCGACCGCACCTGGCTCGAAGCCCACGTGGAGCTTGAGCCGGGATCTTCGCTGACGGCAGCCCAAACTCGGCAGCAGCTGGCGACTGTCTTGCCCGTGTACATGATGCCCACAACGTTCGTTCGGCACGAGACGATGCCGTTCACGGCCAGGGGAAAAGTTGACCGAGAAGCCATGATGGTGGCCCCGGGAATGCCCTGGTAATCAAAAACAATTTTTGTATTAGATTGGGCTCACCATGTTATTGATTCGCAAAAAAATTGCTGACCTCGTTTCCGACTTAGGAGCCAACGGCCTCCGTTCCTCGGGGCGCGAAGAAGCGGTCATCGACGGGCACGAAGACTTCCCCTTGGACAATTTAGGCATTGACTCTCTCGGTGCAATGGAGCTGTGTATGGCGCTCGAAGTTGAATTCGGACTCAACATCCGACCTGATAATTTGGCGAGTTTTGGAACCATCGGCGCACTGGCAGAGGCCGCCGAAGAATCACTCGCGCAGGGCTGAGGCGCCGCGGTTCCGATTGCACTTGTCCCACAAGGGTGAAGAAAGGCTGGGCGCACACGATGGTTCGGTACTCCGTAATGGCTCGCGGCTTGCGCAGCAACACTGCCGCTACTCCCCAGCGGGACGCCCTTCTCACGATGAAGGAATCTTTCACTTTTGCGCAGTTGGAACCGCGAGTGGCGGGACTCGCCCGTCGGCTTGTGAACGAGCCAAAAGTGGAGTCGACGGCCGAGATTCCCGTTCTTCCGGTGCGGGTCGATCGCTCGATGGAATCCATGCTCGCTCTCTTGGCGTGCGCCTATGCCGAGATTCCTTTTGTCGCGATTGATGCCGCGATACCCCCACATCGCTTGCTGGGAATGTTGGAGAGTCTCGGTTCACCGAACTGGATGTTGGATGCGGCGGTGGATTCGACAGCTCTTTCGGCGACAGAATTAAGCTCTCAATCTGGCCCCGACCAAAATTTTGGAATTGTGCGACTTGCGGGGGAAGCCACGCGGGGTGACGTCGTGGCCGAACCTTTCACATTGCCCAGTTCGCATCCGCCTGCCTTGGCAATGGTCATTCTCACGTCGGGAACAACGGGGATTCCGAAGGGGGTGATGTATGACTGGGCGTGGTTGGAGTCCTGCATGCACATGCGTCATGAGTTAGTGGGAGGCGACTATTCCGCCACGCGGAGCGGCACTTTTGCGCCGATATCTTTCGCGGTTGGCTCGCTGTACCTGTTAGATCTCGCGGTTGGTCACACCGTCATTGCGTTAGACCCGACGTCCTGCACGACAGCTGAGCTTCTTACTCGTCTCGTTGCCGTTGGGCCGACCAAGCTGATTATGGTTTCTCAGTTCGCGCGGTTCTTGAGCCAATTTCCCAATATTGAGAATTTCCAACTACCGTCCGTGGAGGCCTTCATTGTGGGAGGCGAATCGTGTCGCTATGAGTATGTAAAACCGCTGATGAAATTTTTTCCCGCCAACCCTCTGGTGTTACATGGTTTATCGTCAACCGAATCCGTTCAGCATGTCGAGAATTTCTTTCGCCTGGACGATGCGCCGGGCGAGGGTGCCATCCCCGTTGGCTTTCCGAACGAGAGATCTCGAGTGCGCTTCGAACCGGTGGGGGGTGATGGGGGCCATTTCGAACTCACGATTTCTGGAAACATTGCTCTTGGCTACTACGGTGACCCGGAGATGACAAACCTCCGCTTCACCGTTGATGAGGAAGGTAATCGACGCTGGAGCTCGGGTGACATTGTCAGCGTCGCTGAGGACGGTCTTCTTCGGCACGAAGGTCGCGTCGATGATTTGGTAAAAATTAGTGGCTTCCTCGTGTCGACGGTCGACGTCGAACGCGCGATTCACGGAATCGAGGGGGTGAGCGCCGCCACCGTTGTGATGGGGGAGGCGAGCGGCAGAATTTGGTTGGAAGCCCATGTTGAACTGACCAACGATTCCCCTTTGACCGCCACGCAGGCGCGGCGGCAGCTAGAGATGGTTCTGCCGCCCCACATGATTCCCCGAACATTCGTGCGCCACGAGCGATTACCGATCAATCTCCGCGGCAAAATTGACCGGGAGGCTATGCGAACGGCTGTGGGGATTCCGTGGTAACCCACCGCAATTTTTTTTCACACGGTTCAGAGCACCATGATGCATTCGGAGGTTCATTGATGACACGCGTTACCGTTCCGGTCGTTGCCGAGGTCTATGACCGGCTCGTGTCTTCGTGCACGACGATCAATCAGGTAAATCGTGTCCACATTGCCTGTGAAAATTACCTCACACCGACAGAAGTGCGACTCCTAGCGCGGCACCTCCGTCCCACCGCGGGGCTCGGGGTGGGAATCGGTCTTGTCGCCACGGTCCGGCGACTGCTGGAGAAGTATGGGCGGCAGGCGGTGGCACGTTTTCGCGGCCGAATAAAGGCTCTTTTGCTTCGGATCCTCCGTCGTCGAAGTGTCGTCGGCGGCCCATCGCCGAAGAATCGTCTCTCCAGTAGTCTGGATCCGCGCCAACGGCGTCTCTACAGCGCGTGGTGGGCCCTCAAACTCGAGAAGGAATTAGCCGCCTCTTCGTCGCCCAGTGGGAACGGGAAAAGCCGTGGTCGAAAAAACTCAGGTGAGCTCGTCCGGGTGTGGCGTCGCGGGGAGGCGTCCCTCTTCACGTCGGACGAAGCATTTCCGACGAGGCCACGCGCTCTCATCATTTGCATCATGGGTAACTCCCGGCGAATGATGATGCCCCAGCCGACGTGGCTCAGCAACGTCCCTTTTCGGAAGCATGACGTGCTGATCCTCGGCTGCCCACCCCACAAAATATACGTTGAGGGGGTCCGTGGATTTAGCCACACCCTTCCCGAGACGTTTGATGCCATTCACAAATTTGTGGCCGACAACGGCTATACCGATGTCTGGGTTATGGGGTCGAGCGGCGGAGCCCTCCCGGCACTTTTCGCCGGCCTGCACATCGGCGCGAAGGGAATTCTTCTCGCGAGTCCCGTCGACCCTGACGTGGAAAACTGGCGAGTCTTCCTCCCCGAGGGGCATCTTGCTCGGCGCCTAGAAGACGCTCTCCAAGCGGCACCGGAGCATCCCACCAAAATTGTGATCGCATTCGGTGTTGAAGACAACCGTGACGTTCTCTTGGCTCAGGAGCTGGTGGGGCAATTACCGAACGCCTCCCTCATGCCCGTCCTGAACGCTGGCCACAACTGCCTCTACCCGCTTGCCCAACGCAGCGAACTGGCGGCAATTCTTCTTGATCTCGTATCGTGACGGGAGCAGCGTTGTGACAATCCATCGCCACTATCGCTCGTCGCGGTGGCCCTCGCGCTGTTCTTTTTCTGACTCCCGGACCTTCATCTGCGCGGCTTGCTCTTTGGCGAGTTGAGCCTTTACTTTAATGGCGTCGCGAAGATCATTCTCGTTGGTGCGATTGTTCTTGACCATGGTGATTCCTTCCCCCGAAATGGTTTCTTGATTTCACCGTAGCCGCGATTGGCTCCGTTAGGAAGCGCGAATCCTGACCCCGGTTAGAGGAAGCCGATCAGGTGCAGTGTGAGAACAAACATCACGATTCCGCCGATTCGGTACACCCACGTCATGTTCGGCCGAAGATACCAGCGGGTGTCTCCTGGTCGAGCCTGACGCCCGAAGGGTTTGAGCATCGCCAAGACGAACGAGGGCAACGGGATCAAAACGAAACCGACCTGCGCGAGTTCGGGTGAACTCCCCAGTGCCGAAACGAGAATTACCACGAGACTCGAGCTGATGAACATGCCGAGAGCCAGACTGGGAATGCCACTGGGCAGGATTTGAAAGAGCCGCGGGCTGTTGGGAAACTTGTCCTGCCAGAGCGCAACGACGCTGGGGAGAATGAACATCAACGTTCCCGCATACAGATGCCAGGAGTGGCCGACGAAGGCGCCCGAAACGAAGAAAAAGAGCAGCGCTCGCGTGGTAAGACCAATCATTTTGTGATGCGTCAGCTGAGTTGCCTGCGTAGCCGGACTCACGGTCCCCAGGCGCTCGGGGAACGTGCGGGCCGCAAGTTCTTCGGCGGCAACGCGGAGGAATAGCGCAATGCCTACGCCAAGCGCAATGACCGGACCATGTTCGGCGATCGGAAACTGAACCCCTCCGAGTCCGGGGAGGGTCTGAACAATCTGAAGTGTCGCCCACGCACCGAGAACGGGGGCGACGGCGAAGTCAGTGATTCTCTCCCACCACTGGTGGTGTCCCCGTGCTGGATTCTTGCGCAGGGCACGGAAGGCATTGGCGAGCAGGGCGGGTCCCACGCCAATCAGAATGAGGCCGAAAAGAAACCGCCCATCGCTCGGAGACTGAATCCCCGCCGTCAGAATCAAGCCCACGACAAGAGTCATAATTCCCACGAACCCGGCGAAGGCGTCAAAGACTCCGAGAACCGTGAGGGCGGCCAGGACGACGAGGGACGGTGGCACGAGTTGACCTCCGGCGTTCACAACGCCGACGATGGCGAGACCCACGGTGAAAAATGGGAGGAGGGCAGAGAAACTTCCGGTGATGGCTCGGAGGTAGGCTCCATCGATCAAGATCTTCGTGAAGAGAGGGGAGATCTTCGTCAAGCGCTCGGCGCCCACACGGAGCGGACGGTCCAATGCGGTCATGGCGGCCAGACCCCACAGTGGTAGTTGGTCACCCCACGCAGCGGTGAGTTCTCCATTAGCCACGGATGTACCCAGACGCTCCGCTAGGTACTTTTGATCTTTGGCAGACTCACCGCGCTCCAGACGCTCCTTGGCGTCACCCTCTTCTGTTTCTCCTCCGGCGTCACCTTTTTCGCCAGAGTTCTGAGTTTTTTGCGTCGATGAGGCGCTCGATTTACTGCCCGATGAATTCGACCCGGACGAACTGCCGCCCGAAGAACTGCCGCCGGATGACGATCCCGCAGAACCAGCGGCGCCGGATGCGGCGCCGGATGCCGCCCCCGATGCAGCTCCCGCCGCTGCCCCGGCAGCCGCACCCGCGGCAGCGGTCGCCGCGGCGGCGGCACTGGTGGCTGCTGTGACCAGCGCGATTGCGCTCACGGTCACCGCGGCGACAGCGGCGGGCGAGTCGGCGAGGGGGTTCACGGCGGGCAGGCCACGTTCGTCGGCGGCGGGCTCTTCAACAAGGGGCTCCGCTGGCAGATCCTGAGGAAGTCCAGGGACGGAGAAGCTCTCCACGACCGGCTCTTCAACGACCGGCTCTTCAACGACGGGTTCCTCGACGGCGGGTTCCTCGACGGCGGGTTCTTCAACGACGGGTTCCTCGACGACGGGTTCCACGGGCGGCACAATAAC
>Ga0114978_10004096_pt1 | contig 11844 bp, 14 predicted proteins | sample S_140212_EF_Meta_FD_87027 | JGI IMG/M metagenome (GOLD analysis project Ga0114978, IMG submission 87027) | Freshwater microbial communities from Lake Simoncouche, Canada to study carbon cycling - S_140212_EF_MetaG | ecosystem: Environmental > Aquatic > Freshwater > Lake | place: Lake...
ATTTTCTACATTGACGTTGGTAACTTACCAAAAGGTAAGGCTGAACAATACTTGCGTGATGTTATGGTTAAGTATCGTAACAAGATGGTGTATGATGCTCAGACTGGTGAGTTGCGTGATGACCGTAAACACATGTCTATGCTTGAAGACTTCTGGTTGCCTCGCCGTGAAGGTGGTAAAGGTACAGAGATTACTACACTACCTGCTGGCCAAAACCTTGGTGAGTTGGAAGACGTTAAGTATTTCAGACAGAAACTTCTTCAGTCATTGAATGTGCCTATCAGTCGTTTAGAACCACAACAAGGTGGTATGATTGGTGTTGGTCGTACAACAGAAGTTACCCGTGATGAGGTTAAGTTCACTAAGTTTATTATCCGTCTTCGTAATAAATTCTCTCAAATCTTTGATTATGCTTTACGAACACAGTTGGTACTGAAAGGTATCTGTACTGCTGACGAATGGGATGAATTCAGAGAAGTAATCTATTATGATTATAAGAAAGATAATAATTTTACCGAAATGCGTGATGCAGAGTTGTTACAAACTAGAGTACAACTGTTGCAAGTGGTTGACCCATATATTGGTCGTTACTACTCCGCTGATTGGGTTAGAAGAAACATTCTTCAAATGTCTGAAGAAGTCATTGATGAAATGGACAAACAGATTGCTCAGGAAGAAAAAGATGGCACTGGCGGACCGACAATGCCTATTCCTGGTCAAGAACCACAGGCCACTAATGAAGAATATCCTCCAGAGGATAATACAATTGATGATAAATCCGCAGAATCTAAAACACCAACTTTAGATGCTGAAGTGGATAAATTTTCATCGAGACTAAATAGAAAATAATGGAGATTAAAATGGAAGTTCAAGATTTTATTAATAGTGTTGCCACTGGCAATGCAGCTGAAGCAAAAGACACTTTGAATGATTTGTTATCAGCACGAGCCTTTGATGCTTTGGCAGTAAAGAAAATTGAAATTGCTCAATCATTATTCAATGATAAGCAAGTAGAAACACCAGAAACAGCCGAAGAAGAATGAAATCGTTAAACGAATTTAAGTCTATTGTTGAAGAAGAAAAGTCGGACTATTCTAAGTTCGATGTTTTGGTTCGTGCTGGTCTGGCCAATAAGGCACAGATGCAACGAATTCATGCTGTGTTAGATAAAATGAAAGAAGAAAGACCTACTTTCAATAATGCAGACCGCATGATTGTCCAAAACCTTTTCAATAAAATGGTAGACTTAATTTCGAATAACAAACAGATTAACCAACAAGCTCGCCGTTCAATTAAAGAAGTTACTGACGTAATTGACACGGCAGACTTTAAGGTTAGTCCAAGTGGTCGTAAAGTAAAAGCACACAAGGTTGAATTTGATACTGAAGTTAAAGAGTCTATTCAACTTAAAGGTGTTGATACACCACATGACCCTCCTGCTGTTCTTGTACTAAAGCGCAAATCAATTCGCATGTATCCAGACAATACTAGAATTGCCCTTTATTACAATAACACATTAGACAAATATTTTTCGGTCCCTTATGGACCAAAAATTGATGCACCAATTCAATCTGAAGAAACTCAGATTCAAGAATCAGTTATGGATGCTTTACATAGAATTGTAAAGACCAAACAACACGAACCAGTTCAATTTGCCGATGGTACAAAGATGAAAGTTGACCACTATACTGCGTCAGCAATTACTCAAGTACATAAAGCTTTGAACGATGATAATAAAAAGAAGTATGAGTCGATGGTAAATAAGTCTAAAGAACATTTAGGCCGTGCTTCTGATTTTGCATTTAGGCATATGAAATGACCTTTGTGGAATCTATTATACATAGAAAGTTGGATGAAGCAAGAGAAACAATTCATGCTCGTCTTAATGAAATCGTGTCTCAACGTCTTGAAGAAGCAAAGCGTTATATTGCAGCCGACATGTTTGAAGAAGTTATTTTAGATGAAGCAAGTTCAAACATTATTAAAATGGGTAGAATTCAAAAGATTCGCCGTAGAATTAGAAGAAATGCTAAAGGTCGTATTGTCGTTCAAAAGAATGTTAAACGTTCAGGCATTAAAGGTTACAGAATTTCGGGCAATACACTTAAACGTATATCTGCTACATCACGCCTTCATAAAGCGAGAATGTTAAAGCGTTCTTGGAAAACAACACGTAAAGCTAAATTGCGCCGTTCATTGTTAAAAAGAAAAATGTCAATGCGTAGGCGCTCATCCATGGGAATAAAATAAAATGGCACTAGAAGTTACAAACTCACTAAGAGGTCCATCTGTTATCAGATGCGTTGAACCTGGAACATACACTATCAATCTTACAGATTTGAGAAAAAATACAGTTATAGAAACAGTAACATCGGCCGATATTAAGCGTGTTACATGGTCAACGAATGGCAGTATTACTATTGTTCGTAATATTACTCCAGTCTTGTCACTACAAGGTTCTGGTGAAATGAGATTTGATGAATTTGGCCACTCGATTGCAAATAACAATACAGCTAATGTTGTTGTTACGATTGCAACTGGCGGCACTTTGGTTATGGAATTAAGTAAGCAAGCTACATTCTCTGTAGATGTTAATACTGGAGCATAACCCAATGAAATTAATTACCGAAACAATTGAAAGTGTTAAGTACCTATCAGAAGCTTCTGAGAATGGTAAAAAACACTTGTACATTGAAGGCACATTCCTAGTTGGCGATAAAGTAAATCGTAACAATAGAATGTATAAAATGAACACGTTACGTGAAGAAGTAAAGAGATATAATGAAGAATACATTAAAACAAACCGTGCTTTAGGTGAACTAGGCCACCCTGACACACCATCTATTAACTTAGAACGTGTGTCACATAAGATTGTGTCCTTAGATGAAGATGGCAACACCTTCTATGGTAAAGCATTGATTTTGGAAACTCCTTACGGTCAAATCGTAAAGAATTTTATTGAGAACAATATTCAAGTTGGAGTGTCATCGAGAGCTATGGGTTCTGTTGTGCAAACAAGAGAAGGATACAACCTAGTTCAAGACGACCTTAAACTTGCCACGGCAGCTGACATTGTTGCCGACCCATCAGCCCCTGGCGCTTTCGTCAATGGTATTATGGAGAATAAAGAATGGATGTTTGTTGAAGGCCGTTTCGTAGAAATGGACTTTGATGATGCTAAAAAACAAATAAGAGCGGCTTCTTCCAAACAAATAGAGGAAGTTGCGCTAAAATTATTTGAAAATTACTTACGAAAACTTTAATTTTATAAATAAGAAATCAAAAGGAGATTCCTAATGGCAAACAGTAAACTAATGGAAGCCGCAGCCGATATTCTTGCAGGAAGCAAGAAGACAGCCTCAAGCATGCCAGCCCAAAAACTGCCTGGTGAGGTTCAAGACCTTGGTGGCCCAACTAATACAGATGCTCATCCAATGGGTGACTCTGAGAAGATTGATGCTACCAAAGGTGCTAAGAGCGCTACACCACCAGCTACAAAACCATCAGCAGCTTCTGCTGACACTCAGAACAAGCCAGTTGGTGGCACAAAAACTATGAGTGAAGAAGAAATAACACATGACATGAATTCGTTGTTCTCAGATGACGATACCATTTCAGAAGATTTTAAATCCAAAGCTGCAACAATTTTTGAAGCTCGTGTCTTTGACCGTGTATCTCAAATTGAAGAAGAAACAGAAGAACGATATGCCGGCATGCTTGAAGAAGCAGTTGAGACTATCAAGGCCGACTTGACAGAGAAGGTTGATGATTACCTTTCTTATGTCGTTGAGCAATGGATGGCAGACAATGAAATTGCAGTTGAATCCGGTCTTCGTGCCGAATTGACTGAAGACTTCATTGGCGGCTTAAAGAATTTGTTCACAGAACATTACATTGATGTTCCTGCTGACAAAGTGGACCTAGTTGAAGAACTTTCTACTAAAGTGGAAGAACTAGAGTCTAAACTTAATGAAGAAATTGAAACAGGTATTCAATTGAAGAAGTCACTTATTGAATCCCATAAAGCAGAAATTGCACATGAAGTCTGTGATGGACTTACAGCTACTCAAGCTGAAAAAGTAAAAGCACTTGCAGAGAGTGTTGATTTTTCTACAGAGGAAGAATACAAAGAAAAGCTTGAGACAATCCGTGAGAACTATTTCCCATCTGGCACTAAAAAGGCTGATGTGAGAGACCTACATGAGCAAGTAGAAGATGGTAGCGAGAAACAAGTAACCGCTGCTGATCCATACGTTGCTTCTGTCATGCAAGCAATTTCGAAAACTAAAATTTAATTAAACAAATCCACAAGGAGAATTATATGTATTTGTCAGAAAGTCTACAAAAGAAATGGGAAGGCGTACTGGAGCACCCAGACCTCCCAGCTATTAAAGATCCATACCGTAAGGCCGTTACTGCTGTCGTGCTTGAGAACCAAGCCGTTGAAATGCAGAAATCTGCTGGTATGTTGTACGAAACAGCACCAACGAACTCTATGGGTTCTACAACTGGTGGTTTCGGTGGCGGTAATGCTGCTGCAGGTCCTGTTGCCGGTTTCGATCCAATCCTTATCAGTTTGGTTCGCCGCTCATTGCCTAACTTGATTGCTTATGATATCTGCGGTGTTCAGCCAATGACTGGACCTACAGGTCTTATCTTCGCAATGCGTACTAAGTATTCTGGTCAATCCGGTACTGAAGCCTTCTTCAACGAAGCTAACACTGGTTTCTCTGGTTTGGGTACCTCTGGTAACCAAGCATTTGCAGAAGGCACATTGCCAACAGAAATCTTCACAGGTAATGCCGCTGCTGTTGGTGCTATGTCAACAGCTCGTGCTGAAGCCTTGGGTGATGGCGCTGCTGCTAACGCATTCCAAGAAATGGCATTCTCTATTGAGAAAGTTACTGTTACTGCAAAGACTCGTGCTTTGAAGGCAGAATACTCAATGGAACTTGCACAAGACTTGAAAGCAGTCCACGGTTTGGACGCAGAAACAGAATTGGCAAACATCTTGTCTTCTGAAATTCTTGCTGAAATTAACCGTGAAGTGGTTCGTACAGTTTATGCATCTGCTAAAATCGGTGCACAAGTTGGTACAACTACTGCTGGTGTGTTCAACCTTGACACAGACTCTAATGGTCGTTGGATGGTTGAAAAAGTTAAAGGTTTGGCATTCCAAATCGAACGTGAAGCTAACACTATTGCCAAGACTACTCGTAGAGGCAAAGGTAACATCATGATTTGTTCATCTGATGTTGCTTCCGCTTTGGCAATGGCTGGTATCCTTGATTATCAATCTGCTCTCAGCTCACAAGTTAGCTTGACAGTTGATGACACAGGTAACACATTCGCTGGTACCATCTTTGGTCGTATCAAGGTTTATATTGACCCATACTTCCCAGCTAACTTCTCTAGCGAATTCGCTGTTGTTGGTTACAAAGGTACTAATGCCTATGACGCTGGTTTGTTCTACTGCCCATACGTTCCATTGCAAATGGTTCGTGCTGTTGACACTGGTACATTCCAACCTAAGATTGGTTTCAAAACTCGCTACGGCTTGGTTGCAAACCCATTCGCAGAAGGTACTAACCAAGGTTTGGGTGCATTGAACACTCAAGCTAACAACTACTACCGTGCATTCCGCATCAGCAACTTGATGTAATATAAACCTCCGTTAAGAGAGGTACTTAAAAGAGGGACAGAAATGTCCCTCTTTTTTTGCTTTATAAATAACCATATGACAGCAATAACAAGATCCCCAACTAATCCAAACTTTCTTCAACCAAATAAGTTTCAGTTGAACTTCTCACGTACACCTAATGTACAATACTTTGTGCAATCACTAGGCGTACCTGGTATATCATTGTCTGAAGTCCCTACGACCAATCCTTTCCTTGACATATTCTCACCCGGCGAAAAGGCCATTTATGATTTGTTAAGTGTTACCTTTTTGATTGATGAGGAAATGAAATCGTGGTTGGAGATACACGATTGGATCCGTGCAATGACCTTCCCTAAAGAGTTTGAAGAATACCAAAAGTTGCCTAGACTTAATAAGTATGCGAGTATGGCTAATCAAAAAATGCCACAATTCTCTGATGCAACTATTACCTTGTTGTCTTCAAGTAATAAACCTTATTACAGGTTTAAATTCCATGATGTTTTCCCAACATCTATTTCTACCTTTGTTATGGCGGCAACTGATGACCCATCCAACCCAATGACGGCCGATGCCACATTCAGGTATAGTTATTACGATATTGAAAAACTATACTAAAAACACTTGACATTTAGTTACACTTAGTGTAACCTTCCGATAAGAGGAATTTTATTATGAAACAGTTAGATGAGTTACTAGAAACATGGCGGCAAGATTGTGATATCGACCGCACAGAGCCTGCTAGGGCATTGTTAGATATCCCCAAACTACACAGTAAGTATTTGAATATACTTTCAAGGCATCGTTTGCTTTCAAAAGAATCTGAGTTTAAGTATAACAAGATGAAGAAGTTGAAGTGGGAATACTACACAGGTAAGTTAGACGATGACGACCTTGCTAAGTATGGATGGAAACCATTTCCATTTCTACTTAAATCCGACATCACTACATATATGGATAGTGATGAGGATATGAACAAACACTTGGCACACAAGGCGATGCATGATGAAATCGTTGACGTATGTACATCTATTCTCAAAGAGCTAAATAGTAGAACGTTCCAATTAAGGGACTTTATAGCATGGGAAAGATTCATACAAGGTGTCGGTTGATTTAATATTACATCATAAGGATGAGGCATTCATTCGTTTTGAGTGTGACAGAAACATAGCACAAGAGCTATCAGACTATTTCACATTCTATGTTCCAGGTTACCAGTTTGTTCCCGCCTATAAGAATAGGCTTTGGGATGGGAAAATTAGGCTGGCAGACCTGAGAACATTTTTAATCTATCGTGGATTAATTCCTTACATTGAGAAGTTTTGTACAGAGAGAGAATACAAACTTGCAATAGACCCTGCGATTAGTGTCACAGAAAACTTCTCAGTAATTGAGGCAGAAGAATTTGTTAAGTCTCTAAATCTACCACATCAAGTTAGAGATTACCAATTAAAGTCTTTTATTCAAGCAGTTCGCAATAAGAGATTACTATTATTATCACCAACTGCATCAGGTAAGTCTCTTATACTTTACCTTATCATTCGTTATTTGCAAATGGCGGATTACAAACGTGGCCTCTTAATCGTACCAACTACATCACTAGTTGAACAGATGTATTCTGATTTTGCATCTTATGGTTATGATTCAGACCAGTATTGCCACAGACAGTATGCAGGTAAAGACAAACACACAAATAAGTTTTTGACCATTACAACATGGCAATCAATATACAAAAACGAAAAAGATTACTTTGAACAATTTGATTTTGTTCTTGGTGATGAAGCACACCAATTTAAAGCCAAATCACTTACAACAATTCTATCTGGTTGCACTAATACCAAATATAGAATTGGAACAACTGGTACATTAGATGGTACACAAACACACCGCCTTGTACTAGAGGGACTATTTGGTCCTGTTTACAAGGCAACTACAACTGCCGAGTTGATTGATAAGGGTCAACTTGCATCATTTAAAATTAAGTGTTTGATTTTAAAATATCCAGATGCAATTTGTAAAGAGGCTAGGTCTTGGGATTATAACCAAGAAATGGAATACATTGTAAAGAACAATGCACGTAATGAGTTCATTCGTAACCTTGTTATGTCATTAGAAGGCAACTCACTGGTGTTGTTCCAATTCGTAGAAAAACATGGTAAGATTCTATATGAATTGATTAAAGAAAAAACTGGAGATAGAAAAGTATTCTTTGTCCATGGTGGTACAGATGTTGAGATTAGGGAATCTATTCGTGCGATTACTGAAAAAGAATCTGACGCAATCATTGTGGCCTCATATGGCACATTCTCCACAGGTGTAAATATTCGCAACCTACATAATATTATATTCGCATCACCATCAAAATCAAGGGTTAGAAACCTGCAATCGATTGGACGTGGTCTTCGTTTAGGTGAAAATAAAGAACAAGCAGTTTTGTTCGATGTGGCTGATGACTTTAGAATAGGCAAATTTGCCAATTTTACATTGAAACACTTTGCCGAACGTGTTAAAATATATGATGAAGAAAAATTTAATTACAAATTTTACAATATAGAGTTAAAAAATGCCTAACCTTTTAGAAACAAATATCAAAATCGTAAGATTACAAAGTGGTGAGGACATTATAGCTGATTGCATGGCAACAGAAGATGAAGAAATCATTTCACTAAAACAACCAATGCATATCATATTCAAAAGAATTTCAACAGGTAGAAGTGTTATGATGATGATGCCTTGGTTGCCAGTGGAATTAATTAAAGAGAATGTTGCCAATGTTTATGGTGCAGACATTCTAACCATGATAGACCCTAAAGATGATTTGATTGAGTATTACCATAACTCAGTTAATGATGAAGACATGACAAGAGCTACAAGTGCTTCTATTCGCCCACAATTGTTTGATGATGATGAAGAACCAACTGATGAAGAATTAGATGAAGAAGAACTTGAAGAATTGATAGAAGAAAAGAAACAAAGTAGGATACATTAAATGAACTATGAAAATGTTGTTGTAAAGAAACCATGGGGTAAAGAATACCTATGTTACCGAAACTCCGAAGTTGCTATTTGGTTTCTACATATAGAAAAAGACAAACAAACTTCAATGCATTGTCACCCTAATAAGAACACAGGCTTTGTTGTCTTAGATGGTGAAGTTGAATTATCGTTCTTACGCAACACAATGCCTTTGAAATCATTAGACAAGATTCATATCTTTCGTTCTAGGTTTCATTCCACTAAGGCCATATCAAACGGTGGCGCATTCATATTTGAAGTAGAGACTCCTGAAGACAAAGATGATTTAGTGCGATTGGATGATGCTTATGGCCGCAAAGGTACCCAATATGAAGGCACACAACATCACACACCAAGGGATGAAACTTGCTTTTGGATTCCAGAAGCAACAGAAAATAAAACACACACACTCAATGGTTGCCTTGTTACACACCTTGTAGCAAACAAAGAAGATATGTTAGACCTTGAAGAAGAAGAATTGTTTCTTGTTACTAATGGTGGTGTTGTAACAGACACACAACAAAAAGTGGTTTGGCCCGGTGATGTTATTGATGGCAAAACACTTAGTCGTTTACTTGAATCATTTGATTTTGCCACTAATACCACTATGCTTTACATCACAAAATGAAACACATTTTTGATTTAGATTTAACTTTATGGGATTGCTATAACAAACACGGTGATCCAATTTGGGCTAAACAAATGGTTTGGCCATATCACAGGCAAGTAACAACAAATGATATACTAACTGATGATGTGTATTCATTTTGTAGTTTACGTAAAGGTGTAAAAGAATACTTAAAACATCTTAAAGGAGAAGGTCATCAAATTGGATTTTTATCCGCAGGTGCCTATCATTCTATGCCATATAGCCAACAACCATCAATAAGAATGTTGAAGATGTTTGGCATTTATAATGATTTTGATTACTTACAAGTCTTGGCATATAAAAGTTTTAATAAGGCGGAAACTTTAACTAGAATAAACCAGCCAATTATTTTTTACGATGACAACCAAGATGTGCTAAATAGTGTTAGAGATTTAAAACATGTGACCGCAATCGATTCTAAAGAGATACTCGATTGGTCTAATTTGATAGGAATTGATTATGACAGATATATTATTCGTTCACCCGAACGCCTCTGAAAAGATTTACCAAGGATTAGCCAAGAACAATGCCGCAATTGAACCGCCTATTTGGGCAGCAATGTTGGCCAATAGTGTTCGTACAAAAGGGCATCGACCAGAAATTCTTGATGCAGAGGTAGAAGGTTTAGATTACCTTTCTGCCGCACGGAGAATTACCGAATACAAAGCAAAGGTTGTTTGTTTTGTTGTTTACGGCCAACAACCATCCGCATCTTCACAAAACATGGAAGGTGCAACAGCAACAGCAAGAGAACTAAAGGACTTGGCACCAGATATCTTTGTGGTGTTTGTCGGCGGTCACGTTGCCGCATTGCCAATTGAGACAATGAACAAAGAAACATTCATTGATGCTGTATGCCAAAATGAAGGCGTTTACACTCTACATGCTTTGTTGAGTTTGGATAAAATTAATGATACTGAACTAAAACGTGTTCCCGGTTTGGTCTTTAGAGACCGAGAAGGAAATGTGGTGATGAATGAGTCATCTGGTATTGTAGCTAAAGAAGATTTAGAACGTGATTTGCCTGGTATGGCATGGGACTTGTTGCCGCCTTTAAGTAGTTATCGTACCGCAGGCTGGCATTCTTGGTCAAATGATACTGAGAAACAACCATTTGCGGCATTATACACAAGTCTTGGTTGTCCATACAAATGTTCTTTCTGTATGATTAACATTATCAACAGAACTAAACAAGGACCAGATGTATCAAGTCAAGATAGTAATACATTTCGTTGGTGGTCACCAGAGTTTATCATTAAACAATTTGATGAGATTGCTCGGCAAGGTGTTCGTAATGTTAAAATTGCCGATGAATTATTTGTTTTAAACCCAAGACACTTTGAAGCCATCTGCGATTTAATTATTGAACGTGGTTATGATTTCAATATTTGGGCATACTCAAGGGTTGATACCTGCAAGCCTAAGTATTTGGCCAAGTTAGAAAAGGCCGGCATTAAATGGTTAGGTCTTGGTATTGAGAACCCTAACAATGAACTGCGTAAAGAAATTCATAAAGAAGGATTTCAGGATGTTAAGGTGTTAGACCTCATCAATAACATCCGTGATGCAGGTATCAATGTTGGTGGTAACTATATCTTTGGTTTGCCATATGATACAAGAGAATCTATGGAAGCTACATTGCAGTTTGCTATAGATAACCCAACTGAGATGGCCAATTTCTATTCTGCAATGGCTTATCCAGGCAGTCCCTTGTATAATCAGGCACGTATCTTTGGCCAAGAGTTGCCAACAACCTATTCAGGTTTTAGTCAACACTCTTATGATACATTGAATTTAGGTAATAATAACTTATCTTCAGCAGAAATACTTGCCTTTAGAGACAAAGCGTGGGATACTTATCACTCTAGTGAGAAATATTTAAATCTATTAGAGAACAAGTTTGGCCAAAAAGCAAGAGATGAGTTAGACTCAACAAAGACAATTAAATTGAAACGTAAATTATTAGGAGATTGATTATGAAAGCATTGATTATTACATGGGAAAACTTTCAAGACCAAGAGTTGGTCTATCCATACTACAGACTAAAAGAAGAAACGGATGACGTAGTTGTTATGTCAAATGTGGTTGGTAAATTTTTTGGCATCATGGGTTCAAACATGACCTCACATGTCAATGTTGAATTCTTAAATACTGCCGATGTTGGTGATAGTTTTTCCAATCACTATTTGGATAATTTTGACCTTCTTGTTTTACCTGGTGGTGTTAAAGCTTTGGAAAAACTAAGACAAGATAAATCAGTCATTCGTTTTATTTCCGAATGGAACAAACGAGATAAAGTAATTGCATCTACATGTCACGGTGCTCAGTTAATGATTTCTGCAAAGATTGTTGCAGGTCGTAACATTAGTGGTTATTATAGTCTTGAGGATGATATTAATAATGCAGGCGCTAAATATGTTAATGCACCGGTAGTTGTAGATGGTAACATCGTATCATCACCACACTATGACCACATGGGTATTTGGATGAAAACTGCTATTGATATGGTGAAACAAAATGC
>Ga0114978_10004097_pt1 | contig 11843 bp, 7 predicted proteins | sample S_140212_EF_Meta_FD_87027 | JGI IMG/M metagenome (GOLD analysis project Ga0114978, IMG submission 87027) | Freshwater microbial communities from Lake Simoncouche, Canada to study carbon cycling - S_140212_EF_MetaG | ecosystem: Environmental > Aquatic > Freshwater > Lake | place: Lake...
CTTATATGTTTTAGTCTATGTGTCAGTTCGAGCGGAGTCGAGAACATTTTAGCATCTCGACTCCGCTCGATGTGACAAACGTAATTTAGACTATTTTATTTAAACTAATGGTATAATTATAATGTTTTTGTAAAAAGCACCAACAATGGCTTGTAAAACAAATTCGCATAATTTAGTTTTGCATCTATCAAACTTTAGTAATAGTGCGGCAGACTTTGGCGAAATGGTGTGAAATACAATTTTTTCAGCGGTAGTGCGAAGGTTTTTTGTGTGCGAAAAGAATTGGATTTGGCATTTCACCTTGATTTTTTTGCTTCTTTTTGATCAAGCAAAAAGAAGGTTGAAAATACTAAAAAGGATGAAAGAAAAATCAATCTATTTATCTACTATTCTAGCGCCTGCAATTCCTGGGTTTTTTTCAGCAAGTTTTAATACCTGTTTAAGCGTATCAAGATTGATTTCCTCAATAGTCTTAAAACGAATGCAAGTTACACCTTTACTCAATTTACCAAAGTCCTTTTTGTGTTTTTCGATGGCAGCTTTATCCTCAATAATGGTGCAGACATAAATGCTGATGTAATTTTTTTGATTGGCTAAAGAAATAATGGGCCATTCTTTTTTTTGCTTTTTTGTATCCAAATAAAATAGCGAACCATAACCAATCATATTAGAGGCATAATATACTTTTAGTTTTGGAACAGCTTTTTGAATAAATTCGTGCAGAAAATTAATTTCTTTCTTCCGCTCTTCAGGCACCAATAGAAGATATTCCTCGACTGAATTGGCCTCATTTTTCGCAAACATGTTCATAGGTGGATGGTTTTAGCCAAATGTAATACTTTATTTATATAGTTAAATTAGAATGTTTAAATTAATGATTATTTAAGCTTTATGAATAATAACGGTATGTTTGTTAAATATATTAGAAGTGGTAGATTTTTTTATTAATTTTCATCAATAAATTTTTTAGACTGCATTATAAATCTTTTTTTATGTATAAAATATTAATAATAACTTTATTCTTCTCTTCATTCTCATTTGCTCAAATTGATTCTTTAAAAAAAGTTTATGAAAACACTAAAAGTGACTCGATTAAAATAATCACACTTTTAAAATGGGGCAACCTTTTACAAAATAACCACCCAGACAGTTCTATAATATTATATAATAAAGGATTAAATTTATGTTTAAAAAAAGATAATTTTTTTTATAAAACAAAAAGGGCCTCTTTTTTTCAAAATATTGGCAATGCATTTAATATTTCAGGGCAAAATGAAAAGTCTGTAAATAATTATCTTAATAGTATTTCACAATTTGAAGAGCTTAAAAACAACACAGGTGTGTTAAATGTATTATATAATATTGTAGCAGATTATTTGTATTCTGGGCAAACAACGCTCTCTCTTAAATACAATGAACGTTATCTAAAATTAGCTGAAAACACAAAAAGCAAAAAAGATATTGGGCTTGCCCTTGACTTTATGGGATTAATTTTCCGTTCACAAGGCGATTTTAAACAAAGTCAAGAATATTTAGAGAAAGGTCTTAAAATTCATGTTGAAGAAAAGGATATTCTCTCTCAAGAAAGTGCATCAACTAACTTGGCTATAGTACATTTTATGCAAAAAAATTCTAATCTCGCCTTAATGTATTTTTTAAAAGCTGATTCAATAGCTAATATTATCGGGAATAAAAAGAAGATTGCTTTATGTTCAAGTAATTTAGGAGCAATGTATGAAAAAACAGGTAACGATAGTTTGGCTATTAAGTATTTTTATAAGGCTAAAAAAAATTCTGAAGAAGCGCAAGATATTTATACAAGCATCACAATTGTTAATAATATGAGCGATATGCTTTTAAAAACTAAAAAATATGACGAAGCTGAAACACTATTAGTAAAAAATATTGAAGTTGCGAAAAAACTAGGTAATCCAGAATCTATCAGCTTAACTGCTAAACGATTAATGGAAATATATACAAAAAAACAAGATTACAAAAACGCTTTCATTATGCAAAAATTATTTATTTTAATGAAGGATAGTTTAAACAATATTGAAACTCAACGAGCTACTTTAAAAAAACAAGCAAAATATGAATATGAAAAAAAATCAGCTCTTGAAAAAGCGGAGTTTGAAAAATTACAGGCAATTTCAAAATTAGAATTGGAGAAAAGACAACAGAGTATTTTATTTTTTAAGCAAGAAAATGCATTAAATGAATTATCAATTTCAAAATCTCAAACTGAATTAAAACAAAAAAAAGCAGAAGCAGAAAATAAGCAAAAATCAATTGAAATCTTAAACAAAAATGTTACTTTAAAAGAAGTTCAATCAAAACAAAAAGAAGTAGAATTTAAAAAGCAAAAAATCCTTACTTTTTCTGTTAGTGTTGGTTTGTTTCTGGTTTTACTATTAACGTTATTTATTTTTAGAGGTTTAAGACAAAAGCAAAAAGCCAATCTCATAATTACGCAGCAAAAAATTGAAGTTGAAAGTCAGAAACACTATATAGAAGAAAAACATAAAGAAATAACCGACAGTATAAATTATGCCGAAAGAATACAACGTAGTTTTATTGCCACCAAAGAAATATTAGATGAAAACTTAAATGATTATTTTGTTTATTTTAAACCTAAAGATGTTGTTAGTGGTGATTTTTATTGGTCGGGTAAATTAAACAATGGAAACTTTGCCTTTGTAACTGCAGATAGTACTGGTCACGGCGTACCTGGTGCAATTATGAGTTTGCTAAATATTACTAGTTTAGAAAAAGCGATTGAAACATTAAATGAACCTGCAGAAATTCTTAACGCTACACGCAAAACAATTATAGAGCGATTAAAAAAAGACGGAAGTGAACATGGAGGAAAAGATGGAATGGATGCAAGCTTAACTGTTTACGATTTTAAAACTAAAAAACTTCAAATTGCTGCTGCTAATAATCCGGTTTGGATTGTTCGTACCACTAGTTCGAATATAGGCGTGAACGAGTTGGAACTAATAGAGATTAAACCCGATAAAATGCCAGTTGGTAAACATGATAGAGATAATGTTTCATTTACGCAACAACAAATACAATTACAAAGTGGTGATGTTGTGTATACTTTAACCGATGGTTTCCCTGATCAGTTTGGTGGAGAAAAAGGAAAAAAATTTATGAGTAAAAATTTAAAAGAATTACTTTTATCGAATGCACATTTAGCTATGCACGAGCAAAAACAATTGCTTGAAAAAACTTTTACACATTGGAAAAGTAACTTAGAACAAGTTGATGACGTAACGGTAATTGGAATTAAAATATAGCGTCAATATAAAAGAAAATAAATCCCTTAAAACTCGCAATTATTAGGCGTTCTTGGGAAAGCAATCACATCTCTAATATTTGTCATACCAGTTACAAATAAAACCAAGCGTTCAAAACCTAATCCAAAGCCTGCATGTGGGCAAGTTCCAAAACGGCGTGTATCTAAATACCATTGCAAATCGTGCGTTGGTATATTCATTTCATTCATTCGGTTTTCTAATTTCTCTAAACGTTCTTCACGTTGCGAGCCACCAATAATTTCGCCAATACCTGGAAATAAAATATCCATCGCAGCTACCGTTTTTCCATCTTCATTTTGGCGCATGTAAAATGATTTAATGTCTTTAGGATAATCCGTTAAAATTACTGGTTTCTTAAAATGTTTTTCAACTAAGTAACGCTCGTGTTCGCTTTGTAAATCAGCGCCCCAGCCTTCAATAATATATTGAAATTTCTTTTTCTTGTTGTGGTTACATTCTCTTAAAATATCAATAGCTTCTGTGTATGATATTTTTGCAAAGTCGTTTCCTAAACAAAAATTTAATTTTTCCAATAACGTTAATTCACTTCTATCAGCTTGTGGTTTTTGTTTTTCTTCATCAAACAAACGTTGCGATAAAAATTCAATATCTTCTTTGTTATGCTCTAAAGCATAAGTAATCACATATTTCAACATTTCTTCAGCCAAAGCCATGTTGTCTTTTAAATCAAAAAATGCCATTTCGGGTTCAATCATCCAAAACTCCGCTAAATGACGCGTTGTGTTTGAATTTTCTGCTCTAAATGTTGGCCCAAATGTATAAACATCACTAAAAGCCATTGCGCCTAATTCGCCTTCTAATTGGCCAGATACAGTAAGGTTAGTTGCTTTGCCAAAAAAATCTTGTTTAAAATCAACTTCGTTTGCTTCTGTTAATGGTGGGTTTTTTGGATCTAAAGTTGTTACACGAAACATTTCTCCGGCACCTTCAGCATCGCTGCTTGTAACAATTGGTGTATGTAAATACACAAATCCTTTATCGTTAAAAAATTTATGAATCGCATACGCTAATGCATGACGTACTCTAAACACCGCGCCAAATGTATTGGTACGGAAACGTAAGTGAGCAATTTCTCTTAAATATTCTAACGAATGAGCTTTAGGTTGTAATGGATATGAATTTGGTTTAGAAACATCTGCCTCGCTATCTCCATAAATTTCTATTTCGTTTACTTTTATTTCAACCGTTTGTCCTTTGCCTTGTGATGCCACTAATAAGCCAGTAACACTAATACAAGCACCAGGAGTAATGCGTTTTAAAATGGCATCATCTGTTGTTTCAAAATTTACAACAGCTTGTAAGTTATTAATGCTCGAACCATCGTTTAAGGCAATAAACGAATTGTTACGAAATGTTCTTACCCAACCTTTTACATTAACAGTTTGGTCAACTAATGTTCCTTTTAAAATTTCTTTAATTTTTGTGCGTGTCATAATTTTTATTTTTTATTTCGACTTAAACTGTTGTTTTTATTGTAGCACAGTATTGTTTCATTATTTAGTTTCTAATTAAAAAAACGAGTTCTATGTGCCTATGTGTTTATATTAAAATTTTGTGGTGTGAAGTTAAAAAAAGACTTTGATTTTAAGCATAAATAAAGCGGTTTTTAAACAAATACTTTGTAGTTTTGTTTAGATAGAAAAAGATAACATGCAAAATCATTATGATGTCGTTATTGCTGGTGGTGGACTTGCTGGTTTAACACTTTCAATACAATTAAAACAAGCAAATCCTGCTATTTCAATATTAATATTAGAAAGCAGAGATAAAGCAGCAGCCATTGCGGCTCATAAAGTTGGCGAATCAACGGTTGAATTAGCCACACATTATTACCGTGAAGTATTAGGTTTAAAAGATTATTTAGAAGAATTTGAATTGCCGAAACATGGCTTACGTTTCTTTTTTACAGATCATAAAAAAACAGAATTATCAAATAGAGTAGAGTTAGGGCCACGTTTAAAATTACCAACCCCTAGTCATCAGCTTGATAGAGGAACGTTCGAAAATTATTTAGAAAAACATACAAAGGAATTAGGAACCGATTTTTTATTAGCAGCTCGTGCTAAAGATGTTGTGTTTGGTAACGGTCAGCATGAGGTTATTTATGCTCACGAACGCCAAGATAAAACAGTAACGGCGAAATGGTTTGTTGATGCAACGAGTAGAATTAGTTTACTAAAAAAGAAATTAGGCTTCCAAAAAGAATGCCCGCATAATGTTAATTCTGCTTGGTTTCGTGTAAAAGGTGTTGTTGATATTGATGATTGGAGTACAAACGAAAAATGGAAAAACATGTTGGCTCCAAAACTTCGTTATTTAAGTACGGTGCATTTCATGGATAAAGGCTATTGGCTATGGATTATTCCATTAGGTTCGAAAAACACAAGCATCGGCATTGTGGCTGATGACGATATTCATCCATTCGATACCATTAATACGTATGAAAAAGCTGTGGCATGGATTCAAACACACGAACCTCAAGCAGCAAAATTTGTGTGCCCTCCAAAAGAGGATTTATTAGATTTTAGAATTTTAAAACATTTTGCACACGATAGTAAACGACTTTATTCTTCAGATAGATGGGCTGTTACAGGTGAAGCTGGTGTTTTTTTAGATCCATTTTATTCGCCGGGTAGTGATTTTATTTCGTTAAACAATACCTGGTTGAGCGATTTAATTTTGCGTGATGTGAGTGGCGAAGATATTACAGTGCGTGCCCAAATTTATGAGCAAACACATTTATCATGGTATAAAGATTGGTTACCAATTTATCAGGATAAATATAAATTGATGGGTAACACGCAAATTATGGTATTTAAAATATTTTGGGATTGGGCTATTTATTGGTCGGTGCCATGTATGTTATTTACAAATAAAGCCTTTACTGATTTAAAAATATTGAAAGAATTATTTGTTGCTGAAAAAAGTTTAGGGCGTAAATTCGGAAAATTAAATAAAGCCGTTCAAGACATGTTTCTTGATTGGTTGCCAAATGAACATGGCGTATTTAATGATACATACATCGATCCTTTGGATTTAGAATATTTAAAAAAGTTTCAACGTGGTATTGATGAGATGCATGATAAAACAAGTATCGTTGATAAGGTTGCTCAAAATATGTTGGTATTAGAAGCCGTTGCTGCCGAAATGTTTCGCTTAGTTAGTAATCAAGTCAATCATACACCTTTGGACATTAAAGTAGATCCGTATCAGATTAATTTGAAAGAAGCTTATGATGCATCGGCACATCTTAATGGAATTGAGGTGAATGCCGACATTAAAATTGATGTTGTAAAAATGTGGTTTAGCGAAGCAGAAGTTGTTGTTTAAATAATTTAAATAATATTTGTATACTTGTTAAAACTTTAATATGTCGCATCTTACGCAATTGTTTAGTGAAATTGGAGGACAATTTATTGGTCCTGAAGCAAGTTTGATTGAAAAATTAAAACATGTAAAAGCCTTTGTGTTTGATTGGGATGGCGTTTTTACTAATGCGTCAAAGGATGCGAACTCACAAAGTCAGTTTAACGAAGCAGATAGCATGGGTGTAAACTTATTGCGTTTTTCTTATTTTTTAAATTACAATCAATTACCAATTACGGCCATTATTTCGGGTGAAAATAATAAAGCAGCTTTTGTTTTTTGTACCCGCGAAAAGTTACACGCTTCATATAGTAAATGTGCAAATAAATTAATTGCATCAAATCATTTATGCGAAACCTTTAATCTTAAACCAAACGAAATTTGTTTTGTGTTTGATGATGTGTTGGATTTAAGTTTAGCAGAAGTGAGTGGTTTGCGAATTTTTATTCCACGAAAAGCAAATCCTTTATTAAATGAATATGTAATCAAACATAAATTAGCAGATTATATTACGGGCGCTCAATGTGGCGAATTTGCAGTAAGAGAAGCTTGTGAATTAGTAATGGGTTTACACGGAAATTATGAAGAAGCTGTAACGCAGCGCAAAGCGTTTTCTGATAATTACACTAACTATTTAAGTTTGAGAAAAGAAATTGACACCACTTTTTATTTTAGCGAAGAAGGTACTATTAAAGTTATGGAAGCTTAGTTTTTAGCCGTAATAAACTTAATTTTTCTATCCTAACTAATAATTTATCAATCATTTACAATATAAATCGATAAAAAACATTTTTCGTATATTTACAATCTAATTTTAAAACAAAACATATGGCTTATAATTTATTAAAAGGAAAAAGAGGTATCATCACTGGCGCTTTAGATGAAAATTCAATTGCATGGAAAGTGGCTCAAAAATGTCACGAAGAAGGCGCAACCTTTACTTTAACAAACGCACCAATTGCAATGCGTTTAGGAGAAATAAATAAATTATCAGAAGAAACAGGCGCAAAAATTATTCCAGCTGATGCAACTAACATGGAAGATATTACTAAACTATACACCGAGTCAATGGATGTATTAGGTGGTAAAATTGATTTTGTTTTACATTCAATCGGCATGAGTGTAAATATTCGTAAAAATATTCCTTACACAGAATTGAACTATGATTATTATCAAAAAGGAATTGATGTTTCTGCTTTATCATTTCATAAAATGTTAGCTGCTGCACATAAAATGGATGCCTTAAATGAGCATGCATCAGTTGTTGCACTTTCATATATTGGCGCACAACGTACATATCCTTTTTATACTGATATGGCTGATATTAAAGCAATGTTAGAGAGTATTGCACGTACTTTTGGTTACCATTATGGTAAACAAAAGAAAGTTCGTATTAATACAATTTCTCAATCGCCTACTAAAACATCAGCAGGAAATGGAATAAAAGGATTCTCTGATTTTTACACATTTGCTGATTTGCAATCTCCATTAGGAAATGCAAGTGCTGATGATTGCGCTGCATATACAGTAAGTTTATTTTCTGATTTAACGCGTATGGTTACCATGCAAAATTTATATCATGATGGTGGTTACAGTTCTACTGGAATTAGCACCGAATTGATAGAAAAAATTTCTCAATAAAAAAAGGGGCTTAATTTAAGCCCCTTTTTTTTGTACGATTATTTTTTGTTGAACCATTGCAGGGAAACTAAAAAAATCTTTTTAATTAATCAATAGAATTTGTTTTAGACTACCAAAGCTTTCTTTTTTTCGGCGAGCATTTCTTTAATTTCTGTATAAATTTGAGTTGGTGAAAAACCACATTCTTCATACAATTCAATTGGTTCACCATGTTCAATAAATCTATCAGGAATTCCCATTCGTTTAACTTGTGAAGCATAACCGTTATCAGCCATAAATTCTAAAATTGCTGAACCAACTCCTCCCATTACACAACCGTCTTCTAAAGTAATCACTTTTTTATATTTTGAAAAAACTTCGTGTAACATGGCTTCATCTAATGGTTTCGCAAAACGTAAGTCATAGTGCCCAACCGTTATACCTTCTTCTTCAAGTTTTGTAATTGCAGTTGCAGCAAAGTTTCCGGGATGGCCAAGCGATAAAATAGCAATTTCTTTTCCGTCTTTTAATTTTCTTCCTTTCCCAACTTCTATTTTTTGAAATGGTGTTTTCCAATCCACCATCACTCCATTTCCTCTCGGATAACGAATGCTGAAGCAACCAGGAGTTTCATCTAATTGAGCAGTAAACATTAAATTACGTAATTCTTCTTCATTCATTGGAGCACTCACAATCATATTTGGAATGCAACGGAAATACGCAATGTCAAATGCTCCGTGGTGAGTAGGGCCATCTGCACCAGCTAAACCACCCCTATCTAAACAAAAAACCACTTTTAAGTTTTGTAACGCTACATCATGCACCACTTGGTCATAAGCGCGTTGCATAAATGATGAATAAATATTACAAAATGGAATTAAACCTTGTGTTGCTAATCCTGCGCTAAAAGTTACTGCATGTTGTTCTGCAATTCCAACATCAAATGCTCTATCAGGCATTGCCTTCATCATAATATTTAATGAGCAACCACTTGGCATTGCAGGTGTAACACCCATTATTTTTTTATTCAATTCAGCAAGCTCAACTATCGTATGTCCAAATACATCTTGGTATTTTGGTGGTTGCGGACCTGTTGGAATTACTTTTATTATTTCACCTGTATCTTTATTAAATAAACCCGGAGCGTGCCATATTGTTGGGTTTCCTTCTTCACTAAATTGATATCCTTTTCCTTTTTGAGTAAGAACGTGTAATATTTTAGGGCCGGGAATATCTTTTAAATCACGCATGATTTTAGTTAAGCGTTCAACATCATGGCCATCAATTGGTCCGAAATATCTAAACTTAAGCGATTCAAATAAATTACTTTGATTTAAAAGACTTGTTTTTACTGCGTTTTCAATCTTACTTGCTATTTCTTGAGCATTAGGGCCAAACTTACTTATTTTTCCAAGTAATTCCCAAACTTTATCTTTTGTTTTATTATAAGTGTGTGAAGTTGTAATATCAGTTAAATAATCGCGCAGCGCTCCAACGTTAGGATCAATGCTCATGCAATTATCATTTAATACTACTAATATATTTGCATTTGCACTTCCTGCATGATTCAGCGCTTCAAATGCCATTCCTGCTGTCATTGAACCATCACCAATTACAGCAATATGCTGTTTGTCTTTAATGTTATTGTATTTAGAAGCCACTGCCATTCCTAGCGCTGCACCAATAGAAGTAGAAGAGTGCCCAACACCAAATGTATCGTATTCACTTTCTGAGCGTTTAGGGAAACCGCTAATGCCTTTGTAAATTCTATTTGTGTGAAATAGGTCTTTTCTGCCAGTAATAATTTTATGGCCATAAGCTTGGTGGCCCACGTCCCAAACTAATTGATCATAAGGGGTATTATAAACATAATGAATTGCAGTTGTTAATTCAACCACTCCAAGCGAAGCTCCAAAATGGCCACCTTTGGTTGAAACTATATCAATAATGTATTGGCGCAACTCTTTGCAGAATTGTTCCAATTGATTTTCATTTAATTTTTTTAAATCAGCTGGGGAATTTACCTTAGCCAATAATTCTCCAGGAACAACTCCCGAACCTTTAACAATTTCCATTATAACAAAGATAAGTTATTTTATTTTATTCTAAAAACGTGGTATTTAATAAGTTATTATCCTGAGTAAGGTTAATAAAAGTTAAACAAAAAAAGAACTAAAGAGTTTAGAAATTAAATTTAAAATTACGTTTAATAATCAAGAATAAAATGCTTTCTGAAAATTCAGAAAATTGATTGTTAGCATTCTGATAATAAAATAAATTTCATTTTAAACTCAAACAATTTACAACTTATTTTGTTTATATTCGTAAATCATAAACTAAATTAAGAGTAATTCCAAATGAAAAAAACAATCCTACTAAGCACAATTTTTCTAATCTCAATGACCATCAATGCTCAAAATTGGGTTGATAAATTTCAAGATGTAAATGAAAATTTTTATTCAATTCAAAGTGAATTTAATGCCTATTGGAGCTCAAAGTCTTACGAGAGAGGGAAAGGCTATAAACAATTTAAGCGTTGGGAATGGATGGCAGAGCCAAGAGTTTATCCTAGTGGAGATTTAAAATATGCTTCTCGCGCAAAAGCTTACGAAGAATTTCAAAATTATTTATTAGCTAATCCAACAGCGTTAGCAAAAATAAGCTCAGTAAGTTCAACTTCAGGTAACTGGAGTGCTATCGGGCCATTTGGTTCGCCAGTTGGTGGTGATGCAGGCCGTATAACATTCATTCGTTTTATGCCGGGGTTATCAAGTACTGTTTTTGCTGGAACTGGTGCGGGTGGTTTATGGGTTTCAACAAATAGTGGTACAAGTTGGACTACAAATACAAACTCATTGTCTGTTTTAGGTTGTTCTGATTTAGCCATTAATCCTTTAAATACAAGTATTATGTATTTAGCAATGGGAGATATTGATGCTTCGGATACCAAATCAACGGGCGTTTTAAAATCAATTAATGGTGGATTAACATGGTCTACAACTGGACTAACATTTTCTGTTAGCCTTGGAAGAACAATAGGTCGATTATTAATTAACCCATTAAATCCAAATGTTGTTTTAGCTGCTACAAGCGTTGGGATTTATCGTACAAATAATGCAGGTGTTACTTGGAATGTTGTAAAAACTGGTAGTTATAATGATATTGAATATAAAACAACTGCACCATTTGACACAACAAATATTTTTGCTGTAACGGCAAGTACATTTGTGCGTTCAGTGAATGGGGGAAATACCTTTACAACGACTGCCACAGGTTTACCAACAACTGGCGTAAATAGAATGGCCTTATCAGTAACTGCTGCTGATCCAAATTATATTTATATTTTATGTAGTAAATCTTCTGATAATGGATTTGGCGGTTTGTATCGTTCGGTTGATGGTGGCGTTACATTTACCTTAATGTCTTCAACCCCAAATATTTTTGACTGGAGTACCGCTGGTTCTGGTGCGGGCGGGCAAGGTTGGTATGATATTGCGTGCGGAGTTTCTCCAA
>Ga0114978_10004098_pt1 | contig 11842 bp, 11 predicted proteins | sample S_140212_EF_Meta_FD_87027 | JGI IMG/M metagenome (GOLD analysis project Ga0114978, IMG submission 87027) | Freshwater microbial communities from Lake Simoncouche, Canada to study carbon cycling - S_140212_EF_MetaG | ecosystem: Environmental > Aquatic > Freshwater > Lake | place: Lake...
GATGAAGGCTTTGAAGATGTATTTAATTTGGTATATTCTGCTTGCGAAAAAATTGCAGAAAATCACAATTAATAATATATAAATCATCACTATTTTTCGCTGATAATGGTTTAATGCCATCTATACAGTATTAATTCATAATTCAAATAAATCGATATTTTTGTAATATGGAAAATACTCAAACACAAATACCAGAATCTAAAAACCCTTTTCCTTTTAATAACCTATTTTTAATTAAAGGTTACGCAACTGGTAAAAACGATATTGGATATTATTTACTTTGTATTGCATCAGCAATGTTGGGCTATTTAATGTTTCAAACCATACTAGTTTACCCATTAATTTCAGCAGCCACAAGTAATGGAATCTCTATGGAAGCCATTTTAAAGGACCCAAATATTTTATTTAATCCTGATGCTATTGGCATAAATCGTTCATTGCTATTGGCTTTGATGATGGGAATGTTTGTATTCACTTTGTTGTTTTTCGCATTAGCATTAAAATATTTTCAAAAAAAACCATTAAGTTCGGTAATCACGGGCTTTGAAAAAATACGTTGGAAACGTTACTTCTTCTCATTTTCAATTTGGGGTACATTAATAGTTATCTTAACAGTTGCATCCTATTTGATATCCCCAAATGAAATTGAATTAAAGTTTGATTTTCCAAAATTCATCATTTTGTTTTTAGTCTCCGTTATATTTATACCAATTCAAACGGCCACTGAAGAGATATTATTTAGAGGGTATTTAATGCAAGGGTTTGGGCAAATATTTAAAAATGGTATTGCGCCACTAATAATTACATCTTTAATATTCGGATTAATGCATGGAACAAATCCAGAAGTGAAAACCCATGGCATATTAATAATGATGCCCTACTATATTCTATTTGGTGCATTTTTAGGCATATTAACTTTATTAGATGAAGGATCTGAATTAGCCATGGGAATACATTGTGCCAATAATTTGGTATCCGCTTTATTAATTTGTTCAAAGAGTTCGGTTTTACAAACAGATTCTATATTTTATACAACTATAGAAAATCCAGGAGCGGAATTTTTAAGTTGGATAGTAATGGCCATCATTTGTTTTTTCATATTATTTAAAAAATATAAATTATCTAATTGGAAATTAATAATTCGTTAAAACCAAAACTATGACTAAATTATTTTTAATTCTTTCACTTGTTTTCACCTTTACTCAATCTTTTGCGGATGGTGATTATCATTATTTTGTTGATTTAACAAAAGCCTCTAACGATAAATTAACCATCACTTTAATTCCACCAGACTTAACTGAAAATGAAACGCTTTTTATGTTTCCCGCCATGGTACCTGGCACTTACGAAGTATATGATTTTGGAAGATTTGTATCAAACTTTAAGGCCACAGGAAAAGATGGAAAAATAATTACAATTGAAAAAATTGATAAAAACACTTATAAACTAACTCCAGCAAATGCTATTAAAGAAATAAGTTACGAAGTTGAAGATACTTGGGATACTGAAATTAAAGAGAAAGTGGTATTTGAACCAGGTGGAACAAATATTGAAGACGGTAAAAATTTCGCCATAAACACTCATGGTTTTTTTGGATATTTTAAAAATAAAATTGAAGCTAAATTTATTTTAGAATTTACAAAACCTCAAGGTTTTTATCCTTCAACTAGTATTTCAAATATTAATTGTGGACTAACTAAAGATGTACTTTCAATTTATAATTACCATGATTTAATTGATGCTCCAATAATGTATTGCAAACCCGATACAACAACAATTAAAATCGGAAATTCAAAAATTTTATTATCTGTATATTCTACAACAGGCTTAATAACATCAAAATTTATTTCTAGAAATTTACAAGAGCTATTATTTGCACAAGCCGAATACCTTGGTGGTATTTTGCCTATTGATAAATATGCATTTCTATTTTATTTTACAGACAAAGCTTCATTAAGTGGTTCAAATGGGGCTTTGGAACATAGCTATTCATCGTTCTATTTCTTACCAGAGGCAGATACAACTGTTTTGGCACAAGAAATTAGAGATGTTTCGGCACATGAATTTTTTCATATTGTAACTCCTCTTAATATTCACTCAAAAGAAATCGGTGATTTTGATTTTAATAAACCTCAAATGAGTAAGCACCTTTGGTTATATGAAGGATTAACGGAATATGCTGCCCATCACATGCAAGTAAAAACTGGATTGATAGAATATGATGCTTTTTTCGACGTCATGATTACCAAAATGAAAAATGCAAGAAATTTCAATGATACGGTGCCATTTACAAAAATGAGTAAGTATGTGTTGGATAAATACAAACCACAATATCCAAACGTTTATGAAAAAGGAGCGTTAATAGGAATGTGTTTGGATATTATGCTTCGCTATTATAGCAACGGAAAATATGGAACACAAGAATTAATGTATGATCTTTCAAAACAATATGGAAAATCAACTTCTTTTAATGATGATGATTTATTTGATGATATTGAAAAACTAAGCTTTAAAGAAGTAAGATATTTTTTAAATTCATATGTTGATGGAAACAAACCACTACCTTTTAAAGAAGTTTTTAATATGGTTGGCATGAATTATACCGAAACTCGCACCGAAGAAAAAATAACACTAGGTGGAATTTCGGTTGGCTACAATCCTACAACAAATCATTTAATAGTTGTAAATACAGATAAGCTGGATGCTTTTGGAAAAAAATTAAATTTTAAAGAAGGTGATGAAATAATTACTTTTAATAATAGAAAGCTATCATTAGAAAATATTAAAGAAGTTTTGGGTGGCTACATGGAAAATGCAAAAGCTGGAGATAAATTAATAATAGAAGTTTTAAGAAAAGACAAAAACGGAAATGAAAAAACTAAACTCTTAAAAGCAAAAATCAAACCAGTAGCAGTTACTGAAACTGATATATTAGAACTGAATGATAAAGCTACAGAACAACAACTGAAGGCTCGAAAAGAATGGTTAGGCATAAATTAAAGAATGTATAAGAAACAAAATATTTATTGGTCTTGTCAGCTAATTGGTTGGTTATTTTACACAGCAATTAATTTATTCTTTTTTAAATTAAGTTACAAAACAAATGCCCTCGATGTCATTATTTTTTTGCTTTGGTTTCCATTAGGGTTAAGTATTACTCATTTATACCGAGCTGTTATAAATAAACTCACAATCTTAAATAGTAAAATACTTTTCCAATTACCATTTATAGTTTTTTCATCTTTTTTAATGTCATTTATCTTTTTTGTTTTTAATGTATTCATCATTAAATTATTTAGTGACATTAATTACCAATTAGATTATGTGGCTGCTATTTCTAAAATATTGAGTTTAATGTTAATTTTTATTATTTGGTCGGTTATTTATTTTGGATTTCACTATTTTAATAACTACAAAAAAACTGAAATTCAAAATTTAAAATTGGAGGCAAACAAAAATGAAATTGAATTAAACACACTGAAATCTCAATTAAATCCACACTTTATGTTTAATAGCTTAAATAGCATTAGGGCATTAGTTGATGAAGATCCTAAAAAAGCAAAAACTGCAATTACTCAATTATCAAATATTTTGCGTAACACATTAATGATGCATAAAAATAAATTTATTGCATTTGAGGAAGAAATAAAATTAGTAACCGATTATTTAGCACTCGAGCATATAAGATATGAAGAACGACTTACTTTTGATTTAGATATTGACCCGAAAACCTTACAAATTCCAATTCCACCAATGATGATTCAAACATTAGTTGAAAATGCCATCAAACATGGGATTAGCCATTTGGTTGATGGTGGTGAGATTATTATTAAAGCCACATTGGAAGATGATACTTTTAAAATTTCAGTTAAAAACACTGGCCAGCTCATTTCAAATAGCCACTCACTGCTAGGAGTTGGTGTTGACAACACAAATAATAGATTGAAGATACTTTACGGAAACAAAGCAAATTTTAAGTTAGAAAATTTCGACTACAAAAATGTAATAAGTGAATTAACAATTAAACTTTAATTTTTTTAATTTATAATACGAAAACATGAGAGCAATAATAATTGATGACGAACGCCTAGCGCGACAAGAACTTAAAAATTTATTATCAATATACAAAGATATTGAAATTATTGCTGAGTGCAATAATGCCCAATCTGCAAAAGAAAAAATTGCAGAATTAAATCCTGATGTTATTTTTTTAGACATGCAAATGCCTGGCAAAACAGGTTTAGAACTCATTGAAGAAGTATCTGCATTGCCAGATGTTGTATTTGTAACCGCACATGATGAATATGCTATTAAAGCATTTGAAGTAAACGCCTTCGATTATTTATTAAAACCAGTTTCTCCTGAAAGATTAGCTGAAACCATAAAAAAATTAACTCAAAAGGAAACTTACGAAAAAAAAGAAAACACAACTCCTTTAACAGAATCTGATAAAGTTTTTATTAAAGACGGTGAAAAAACATGGTTTGTTAAACTGAGTAATATCCGTTTATTTGAAAGTGAAGGGAATTATGTGAGGGTATATTTTGATACTTTTAGACCATTAATTTTAAGAAGTTTAAATAGTTTAGAAGAAAGGTTAGACGAAAAACATTTCTTTAGAGCAAGCCGAAAACATATTATAAATTTAAGTTGGATTGAAAGCATTGAAACCTGGTTTAATGGTGGCTTAATGGTGAAATTAAAAGGTGGCCAAGGAGTTGAAATATCTCGTAGACAAGCAGTGAAACTGAAAGATATGATGAGTCTTTAGGGATTTATATTAAAAAATAAATATATGCAATTGCGAGCGTCTTCGGTCATAATATAGATATAAGAAGGCTCTAGCATTCAATTAAAAACAAAAAAACTCTAAAGTAAAACATATAAAATTTCATTTTTAATTTACTAATTTTACATTCTGCAATAAAAATAAAAATGACACATAACGAAAATTTTAATCTAGACGAATTACCTGAAGAATTAAAAGGTGATATTATACCAGAAATTGATCCAGCAAAATTATTTGATGAAAAAGAATATGCCACACTCATTATTGGTGGTGATGATGGAAGTAAAAAAGATATTCAAAATGCTGATTTCATTTCAATTATAATAAATAATAAAGCTACACGGGAAGAAAAGGATGAAGCCTTAGTTAAATTAAAAGCAAATAAAGCAAACGCATTATTATTATCTGCTATTTCCAAAACAAAAAACTTACAACAAAAAGCACTAATTATTGCTGCATGTTGGGAAACCGGAATAGACTTTAGTAAAGATTATTTAGTTTTTGTTGATTTAATTTGCTCTACAGATTTTAATGTATCTTTTGAAGCTTTTACAGTTATAACGGAAATGGATGCCGAGATAGACAAAACAATATTATTAAAAGCTCAAGAAATATTAAAACCATTTATTGATAAAAACGACCATTCAAAAGATGCATTTGAAATGATAAAAGAAAAATTAAATTCATTGTAAATTGGCGAAATCACTTTCAATATTCTTTGCTTTAATTTTGGTGTTTAGCTCAGCAAATTTTTTGGCTCAATCTCCTGATGAAACACAAATTATTAAAGTAAAAAAAGAATCATCATTTGTGAAGGCTGCATTTGATGAAACCGAATACAAAGTAATTGCATTTGATAAATATGGAAATCCGCATCAAAATGCAATAAAATCTTTTACCATATTTTATAAAGAAAATGCAACTGCTTTTGAAAATCATATCGTTGGCAATGTTTTTACTGAAACCGTAATTAAATTTTTTACAAAGAAAAAAAAGACAGCTACCAAAATTTGCATTACTAAAATAATTGCCGAAAATGCCGACGGCCATTTAGAAGAACTACCCGACCTGTGCGACATCGTCATATTTCCAGATTGTAAAAAGGTAAAACATTAAAATTATATTCGTTTTTTTAGGAAGAGGACAACTAATTAACGGAAAAGTGAAAAAAACTTAAAATCATGAATTCTTTGCTCAAATAATAAAGCAAATTCATAAATTCAGCTATCTTTGCTAAGTCTTGAAAAAAAGCCACTTATATATCAGTTTAATTACAATTATTGCCTTCACAAGTTGTGATGGATATAATAAATTATTAAAAAGTTCAAATTATGAACTTAAACTAGAACGAGCTCAAGCATATTACCAAAAAGCTAATTATATTAAAGCTTCTGGATTGTACGAAGAATTAATTCCAATATATAAGGGCACAGACAAAGCTGAAGAAATATATTATTATTATTCGTATTGTAATTATTATCAAGGCGATTATAGCTTATCACAATACCATTTTAAAAATTATTTTAGAAGTTTTCCTGGCGGTAAACATGCCGAAGAAAGTTTATTCATGAATGCATATTGCTATTATCTTAATTCTCCAGCATACCGTTTAGATCAAACAGATACTAAAAATGCAATGGCCGAATTACAAAATTTCATTGATCAATATCCACAAAGCACTCGAATTGATTCATGTAATAAAATTTATGATATTCTTCGTGGTAAATTAGAACAAAAAGAATACGATATTACTAACCAATATTTTCATATTGGTGATTATAAGGCAACTATTGCGAATACAAAAAACTTCATGAAAGAATTTCCAGAATCAATAAAAGTAGAGGAATTAATGTACCAAAGTATATATTCATATTATCTTTTAGCTATTAACAGCCTGGAATCCAAAAAGTTAGAAAGATTAAATTTAGCTATGGAAAGTTATTTAAAATTAGTAGATTTATACCCCAAAAGTAATTTTTTACTCAAAGCCGAAAGCGTGTATGAAAGTTGCCTAAAAATGAAAAATAATATTAATAAAAAATAAAATGGATTTTAAAAAAACTAATGCCGACCAAAGTACTGTAACCCGCGACATCAGAAACTTTGATGCACCAACAGGAAATATTTATGAATCAATTTCAATTATCTCTAAACGTGCTAATCAAATTAGTTCAGAAATGAAAGAAGAATTATCAGCTAAATTAGCTGAGTTTGCTAGTAATTCTGACAATTTAGAAGAAATTTTTGAAAACAGAGAACAAATAGAAGTTTCTAAATACTATGAAAAATTACCTAAACCAGCATTAATTTCGATTAATGAATTTTTAGAAGATAAAACATATTATAGAAATCCAGCCAAAGATTAAATTAAAAAAGCTCAACATTTAGTTGAGCTTTTTTTTTATACATGCGGAATATCATGTTTGTTTAAAAAACAATATTATACATTTGCTCAATGAAACATTTAATAAAATTTAGCATTTTTACATTTGTAACCGTTATATTTTGTTACTGCCAAAGAAATTCGAACTCAGAAACAAAATTAATTCCACCCACAAGCATAGAGGAGTTAGGAAAACTATTATATTTCGATTCAATATTATCAAGAGATAACCAAGTTAGTTGTGCGTCTTGCCACAAGCCACAATTTGCCTTTGCAGATAATACACCAGTAAGTTTTGGGGTAGATAGTTTAAAAGGTGGAAGAAACACGCCAAGTTCAATGAACTTAACAAGTCGCTCAATGTATTTTTGGGATGGAAGAGCTGAAACATTGGAAGATCAAGTATCAGGGCCAATAGAAAATCCAGTAGAAATGGATATTCCATTATCAGAAGTAGTTAGAAAACTAAACAAACACAAGCAATATCGAGCATTTTTCATTTCAGTTTTTGGAAAAATTGCAACCAAAGAAAATGTGGTACAAGCGATTTCCGCTTTTGAAAGAACACTAGAAACCAATAACTCAGCATTTGACAACTACATGAATGGAAGTGATACCATACATTTTTCTGCAGCCGCAAAACGTGGGCAAATTATTTTTAATGAAAAAGGGAAATGCTTTGATTGTCATTTTGGCCCTGATTTTACAGGAGATCAATTTAGAAATATTGGGTTGTTTAATGGCAAAGATTTAAATGATAGCGGAAGATTTAGTATTACAAGAAAGTTAACTGATTTAGGCAAATTTAAAACACCTGGTTTACGAAACATTAGTGTTAATGGACCATACATGCATAACGGAATGCATAAAACGCTTAAAGAAGTAATTGAATACTATAACGAACCAGATAAATTCGTTTCAAACTCAATCAATAGAGATTCGCTATTAAGTAAACCTCTTAATTTAACAGATAAGGAAAAATCAGATCTTGAAGCTTTTTTACTATGTCTTACTGATAAACAATTTTTTAAGTAAAGCTTAATTAGATTCTAAATTTAATTTACTTTTCTTATAGCTATAACTAAAGTAGATAACTAAACCAATTACCAACCAAATTACAAACCCAATCCAATTTTTTAAATCAATTTGAGCCATCATATACAAGCAACTAATTAAACCCAAAACTGGTATTAATGAATGCTTTTTTATAAAACATTGAATGCTCATATATATTGAAATTACTACAAATATCCACATAGGAATATTATGCAATAAAGTTACTAAATCAAAACATTTTTTGCCTTTATCATACGAACATAAAAACGCAATTAAGTTCTCGTAATTGAAAATATAAGCCGCGATAAAAGTTCCAATAAAAATTAATGGGGCAATATATTGTGAGTTAAAATATGGAGTTTTAAACTTTCGTTCAGGTTTGTTTGGTAAAGTATCCAACTTTAAAACACCCGCACACACAAGTACAAAGGCAAATAATGTTCCAATACTACACAAATCTGTTACTGTTGACATATTCATAAACAATGCACCACCACCAACAATTAAACCAGTTATAATAGTTGCAAAAGATGGTGTATTAAATTTTGGATGAATTTTAGAAAAGCGTTTTGGCAATAATCCATCTCTACTCATACTCATCCAAATACGTGGTTGCCCTAATTGGAAAACTAATAAAACACTAGCCATTGCAACAACTGCACTCACTGCAATTATACCCGACATCCATTTTAAATTTAATTTTTCAAAAACAAAAGCTAAAGGATCATTTACAGCTAAGTCATTATAATTAACCATACCCGTTAAAACTAAAGCGATAATAACATATAAAACAGTACAAATAATAATTGCCCACATCATACCTTTTGGTAAATCTCTTTGAGGATTCTTACACTCTTCGGCAGTTGTGCTTATTGCATCAAATCCAATATATGCAAAAAACACAGCGGATACACCTTTCAAGATCCCTCCTACTCCATTTGGCGCAAAAGGATGCCAGTTATCAGTGTCAACATAAAATGCCCCAACTGCTATTACCAATAAAACATCAGCAAGTTTAATAATTACCATTGCGTTACTTGCATTTTTTGATTCTTTTATTCCTCTATAAACTAACCATGTAACTAAAAATATAATTAATAAAGCAGGTAAATCAGCAATTAAATGAAACCCGAAAATAGTTGGAGCGCTCATCCATGCTAAATAAGCCTCTTGAGCATTGAAACTTAAATCAGACAATAATTTTCCATTTGACAATTCACTTACAACATCTTTATATCCATTAGATGCAGATAAATAATCTATTGTCATCCATTCTGGCAAATGTAAACCCATGCTGCAAAGTAGCCCAGTAAAATAGCCACTCCAACCAATTGCAACTGTAATATTACCAATTGCATATTCCATAATAAGAGCCCAACCAATAATCCAAGCAAATAACTCACCAAAAACAACGTAACTATATGTATAAGCACTTCCAGATACAGGTAAAATACTCGCGAATTCAGCATAAGCAAATGCGGCAAAACCACAAGCGATAGCTGTAAATATAAATAGAAAAATAACTGCAGGACCGCCATCAGCACTTGCCTGACCAATAGTAGTGAAAATACCAGCGCCAATAATAGCAGCAATCCCAAGTGCTGTTAAATCTTTTACACCTAAATGTTTTGATAATCCACCATGCAGTTTACTGTCACTTTCAGCTTTTGCTAAGATATGTGCAATATTTTTTTTACGAAATAAATTATTAAAATTCATATAAGTTTAATCAATTTTGAAATACAGATAAATATACAAATTATCATTTAGTATCTACAAATCGTTTTATTATTGAATAGCGTTTCAATTTATCTGCATCCAAAACCAATAAGGGAATCATTAATAAAAAAGGCAGAAATGGCGCCTTATACCTCACAATTGCACCTGTTACTGTGGTGGTTAAACCTATTAATAAAAATGATAATAATACGATGCAAATTAAACAGGCCAACAAATTTGAATTTTTATTATTATACTTTCCATTAATAAAACAAAATAATAAAAATAATAAAATAAATAAATTTTCTAAGGATGCTATTAACTCTGTAAATGAGTGACTATCATAAAAAAAAGGTCTACAAAAAACATTAAATAATGATAAAGGAATTAATTTAGCAAATGAAGAATAACTATTTTCAAGCTTTGAAATATTTATTCCAGATCCTGCAGGTGGGGATGCAGAATGGAAATGAAAAATAGACGTGTCTTGATTATCATAATCAAATAGTGTATCTCTCAAATTATTAATATGATTAACATCCCAATACATAAGTTTAGAATGTGGTTTAATTTTACATAACATTTTTACTGAATCAACCATCAAAACCGATTTCATATCCTTCACATCTAACCTTACATATTTGGTTTTATTTAATAAAAAAATTCCTCCTTTGCTTAAATTCACAAAATCATTTTGCCGATTTACAATAGTTTGAATCACGTCTTTATTAAAAACATATTTAAATGTTGTAATAGATAAACTATATATGAAAATAATTCCAAAAAAGTAAAACAGAACCACTTTTTTTATTTTGAAAAATAACACCAACTTATAAATAAATAAAGGAACAGCAGCCATTAAAATTACATAGGGTTTAAGAATTATAAAAAAACAAATAGATAACATTAAAAATAAAACATTTTTAATTTTATACTGCTTATGGACGAAAATCTGAAAATAAAAATAAATAAATATCCCTAATAAAAAAACGACTAGAGGTTCTTTTAAGACACCAGAAGTCCAAAATAAAATGGACGGTGTAACAAAAATAACCAAGGCTAGTAAAATCTCTTTTTTTAAAAAATATTCTTTAAACGTTTTATAAAAAGCAAATTGCCCAATAAAAGAAATTGCAATCATTACAAATGCATGAACCATATAATTTCCTCTCGAAAAAAGCATAATGAAAGCATTTAGCCTTATAGATGTTCTATTATCATTTAAAAAGAAATCAGAGGTAGAATCACTATTTCCCCATTTATCTATGTACTGAAAATATGAATTGTATAGTGGATCAGAAACATTATTTGAATGCAAGCCAAAAATCATTTTTAAATAATCAAATACATGGTCAGGCAATGTATTATAGATAACAAGCGCATCATGCATTGTTGATGTACTGTCATTTTTAAAAGAGCCTGGATAATAATTAAAATAAATCCAATAATAAACTAAGCAACCAAATGCCTTAATAAGCAAAATGAATAAAATTAATTTAAAGGAAAGTTTATTGTCCTTAAAAAAAGACAATTTATTTATAAAAAAACAAAACAGAATAAAATATATAATTGCTAAAACCAACACTATTTATGTTTTATATATAAAATCATAAATTACTTACAATAGCCAATCGTTTGTTTTTACTATCAAAAACAAAGCGCGTAATTTTTTTAATACCGATGTTTGAAAATGAAAATAAAAGATTCCATTTTTTTGTAAGTGGGTTATAATTTAATAACTCAGAATTTTCGGATTTTATTAAACCCAATTCATTATTCCAAACAAAATCTTGATTAATAGATGGGTATGTTGCATATACTTTACTCTCACGAAGTGTAGGATTATAAATTCTAAATTCAACAGACGTTGAATCCTTTTTTATTCCGTAAATAAA
>Ga0114978_10004099_pt1 | contig 11840 bp, 9 predicted proteins | sample S_140212_EF_Meta_FD_87027 | JGI IMG/M metagenome (GOLD analysis project Ga0114978, IMG submission 87027) | Freshwater microbial communities from Lake Simoncouche, Canada to study carbon cycling - S_140212_EF_MetaG | ecosystem: Environmental > Aquatic > Freshwater > Lake | place: Lake...
ATGAGCCACTCCGGGTAAAGCCGATGGCAACGTACACAGGAGCATCCTGCACCGCGCTGACCTGCGCGACACCGCCGGTGACCTGCATGCCCTCCTGGGCCACGGGGGCCCAGCCGGATGGTGGGGTGACGCGCACGGTGATGGTGGAGTTCAGCCAAAGCGACTGCGGGTCGGCGCGCAGCACGTACTTCAGAGGCTCAGCGGCATTCGTGCTCGTGAACGTGCCTTCCGGCAGCTGGTACGAAACGGAGACCGTGGCCTGCCCGCCCGGGGGCGTCCAGCCCACAACACGCACGATCTTCTGGCCGTAGCCGTCATCGGCGAAGCCGCGTCCGAATTGCATGTGGTTCGTGAAGGGGCGCACCGCGAAGCCGGCGGGGTAGTTCACGCCATATTTCGTAGCAGCGTCTGGCACATACATGATGTAAGCGGCCTTGAGCCACGTGGTCTCGTAGCCGATCTTGCCGAAGGTGCCCAGAGCCGGGCGATCGGGCGGAGTCGCATTGGTGACGTTCATCTGCTGCGTCACGCGCGCTGAGCCGTTCTCCTCGAGCTGTACGTTCACTACGACATTGCGCTGCTGGAAGACATCAACCTTGCTCTGATTTCCGTTCTGCGTGAACATCGCCGACCAGTCGCCGGTCTTCGGGTCTTTCACCTCACCGGCTGCGCCTGTTTCGATGGCGAGCTGCTGGAGCTTCGAGTTGTTAGCCCACACCTGGAAGTGACGACCTGGTGCGGTTCCCACGACCGCCTGCGCGGCTGGCACGAGTGCGTCGCCCGACAGCAGTTTCGTCAGCAGGTCATCGAGCAGTTGCTGATTGGCGGCCTGGCGTGCGTCGGCATCTTCCTGCCCGAACTTCGCGTACGCGTCGATCAGCAGGATCTGCCCGAGCTGCTCGCCGGTGACCTCGCCGTAGGCCTCGGACTGAATCGGGCCTGTCGCATCGAGCATCGCGCCGATCGCAGTGAGGTCAAGGGTGATGACGCCGTCGACCTTCGGGAAGTCGCCGCCGGCCCACGCACCGGCCATCTCGCGTCCACTCATCAATAGCGACGGGTGCGTATTGGTCACCACGAACGGCGCGGTGCGCGGGTTGGTAGCAAAGAACGGATTGCCGCCCGGGCCGAACCAGGTGACAGGGCGATTGACCGGCGGAAAGAGCTGCGTGCTGGTCTGGCCCTTGATCGGAATCGTGATGCGTCCGTTGTCGAACTCGACAAGCACCAGCGACAACGGAGCGCCGCCGGCAGCGCGCATCTCGGCCTGGTTGTCGATGGCGATGAGGTAACGCTTGACGCCATTGGCGCCGAGTGCGTCTGGCAGCAGCGGGGCAATGCCCACGAGTCCGCTCAATGCCTGCTGAACTGGCTTCGCGGTATCGAGTGCCTTCGTCTTCAAAGTCGCGAGCAGGCCTGCTGTAGGTCCGCTCGCGTCCACGGCCTCGAGCTGCGCAACCACTGCCTTCATGCCCGTGTCGACCATTTCGACGCGCGGCGGCAGCGCCTCGAGCTGTGCGATATCGATCGCACCGTCGCTGAAGATCTTTTTGCCACCGCTCTTGCCCGATAGATCGCCATAGAGAGCGACGAGTTCGGTGGTGCTGGCAGTGATGCCGTCAGTCGCCTGGCCCAGGAGCTGCCAGTTCTCGATGGCGGTGCCGACGCCCGGCACGCGCGCAAGGAAGGCCATATGTGGTCCGGATGCGGAGAAGGTGATGGCTGAAGCCGAGCTTTCAGCAGAGCTGACGTCAGCCTTGGCCTCGGTGAAGGAACCTGCCTTGATCTGGTCGACCGCCGAGGTCATCGAGCTGGCGAAGCCCTTCGCGCCGAAGCCCAGGGCGGCCAGGGAGGTCACCAGGCTCAACTGGATCCAGAGGACGAATCCCCCGCCCAGGAGCACGAGAACCAGGATCAACCACGCTTTCGGGGTGAGCCTGGACACCTGGTGAGTATACGTAGGTTCCAGGGGGGAAACCCCTCGTGCGTGAGGGCGAATCCACCTCTCGTGAGGCCAAAGCTTCCCGGTCTTGAGAATGTCAGATGGCCGCTGTATTATGGACACATGTCACTTTCATCCTCGGTTGGCCCGGCGGGCTTCGACTCCGGCCTACAGGTCACCGATCTCTCCGACCCGGCCACTCGGGCGCGGCTGTCCGCTTCAGCCGTGGAGATCGTGAGCAACATCGCGCACCTGTGGGGACTATCGGCGGCCGCCACGTGCGGTCTGCTCGGCGGCATCAGCGAGCGCACTTGGCGCCGGTGGCAGGACCACTCGCCGGTACTCGACCACGACGCCCTCACTCGCATCTCTTTAGTGATCGGCATCCACAGGTCATTGCGCGTCGTGTTTGGCCCATCGCTCGGTGATGCCTGGCCCGCGATCGTGAACACGAATCCACTGTTTGCCGGGCGCGCGCCCCTCGACACATTGCTCAGCGGCGGCATCCCTCAACTGATCGCGGTCCGCGAACTTGTTGACGGCTGGCGCGACCTGTGACAACTCGCGCAGACGACCTGACAGAGCAAGTATTCCGTCTGCACGACACCATCCGACTCAGTCCCTCAGTGTGGGACGAACCCGTCCTCGATGACGCGTGCTCCGGGGACCCCGCACTGCTCAAGGCGGCCGATGAGCTCGGCGATGCCACGGATCCGAGAATCGGGGCTGAACGTGGAATCGGCTCGCGGCTTGGCCTGCCAGCAGGATTTCTGCTGCCCATCAATGACCGGCTGAACAGTCACATGGTGAACGGCGCATTCACTCACCCGAGTGATACGTCGCGTTTCTCCTTGCGCAATCGCGGTGCCTGGTACGCGAGCGACGACTTCGCCGGCGCTCGCGCTGAGGTCGAGTACCACCGTCAGCAGATCTTTCGCGAGATGGATCGCGACGAGACGTCCGCGCACTTTCCGCTCACCCTCGGATACTCCGCCTGGGCGTCCGACATCAATGCCCAGTTGCACGTACTCGACTCCTCACATCGTGACGTACTCGATCCGGATTCCGTCGTGGCTTCCCGAGCGTTGGCCGCGGAGCTCATCTCACTCGGGAGCCTGGGCGTTCATTACCCGAGCGTCCGCGCCGCAGGTCACTCCAATATCGCCTGCTTCCAGCCGAGCATCGTGCAGAACGTCCGGCTTCAGGAGCAGTTCCTCGTGGAGTGGAATTCACCATCCGCCGCACCAATCTGGGCGTCAATGGCCGCTTAGTACGCGCCGTCGCCCATCAGCACGACCTTGACGGTCTTGGCCACGATTACGAGATCAAGGGCGGGCGACCAGTGCTCGACGTAGTCGAGATCCAGGCGCATGCGCTCCTCCCAGTCGACCTGCTTGCGACCGGCGACCTGCCACAGACCGGTGAGGCCCGGCTTGGTCAGGTGACGGCGGTGATCGGCGTCGTCCATCAGCGGCACTTCATCGAGCATCACCGGGCGCGGGCCGACGAGTGACATCGAGCCGCTGATCACGTTGACAACCTGCGGCATCTCGTCGATCGACCAGCGGCGCAGGAAGCGGCCGAAGCCGGTGATGCGTGGATCGCGGCGATAGCGCTCGGTGATGCCTTCATCGGGAATGCCGATGACTTCGTCGCGAATTTGATCGGCACCGACATGCATCGTGCGGAATTTCGTCACAGTGATCAACTGGCCACCGCGGCCGATGCGCTCTTGACGGTAGAACATCGGGCCGCGGCTGGAGAGCTTGACGCCGATTGCCGCAACCAGCATGAACGGCGAGAAGAGAATGAACAGCAGAACGCCGAAGATGACATCGAGCATGCGCTTGATCGCGCGCTTCGGGCCGGTTAGGTGCGGCTCGTCAAGATGCAGCAGCGGGAGATCGGCAGCCATGCGCATCGTCACGCGCGGGCCTGCGACATCGCCCACGGTCGGGGCAACAAGAAGATCAACGCGCGGGCCCTCGAGGCGCCAGGCGAGGCGCTGGATGACCGTGTGACCCAGCTGCGGAGAGCCAGCAACTGCAACGGTATCTGCGTCAGCCAGCGCAATGCGGGCCATGACTTCGTCCAGCCAGGCATCAAGGGCATCGTCATCAACATCGACAGACGGCTCCTGGATGTCGTCGACAACAGTGAAGCCCGCGACCGGGTCACGATCGAGCATGTCGACGACATCGGATTTCTGCGGCTCGGCGCCGATCACGATCGTGCGATGCAGGTAGTGGCCGTAGCGACGCTCGTGACGCAGCCAAGCGCGAAGTATCCAGCGCACGGCGAGCAGTAGGACGATTCCGGTGGCAAAGGTGATGACGACGAAACCGCGAGAAAGATCAACCTTGAAGACGAATACGGCAATCGCGATAGCACCAAAGACGAATGCTGTTGCCCCGACAACGCGCTTGAACTCCTCGGAGCCCACGCCGAGAATTCGCGTGTCATACGCACCGCGGAACACCAGCGTGGTGATCCAGGCGACAACCACAATCACGACATACGCCACGTAGGTGGGGTCATTGAGCTCGACTGAATACGGAATCGCCCAGCGCAGAATGAAGCCGACGACACCGGCGATCAAGATCGCCAGGGAGTCGAAGATGAAGGCTCGGGTGGCGTACACACGCAGCGGATCGCGACGCAGATGCGGACGATCGCGATGCGAGTGAGCCTCGGCCCAGCCGATGCGGGCGGGGGTGGAGACACCAGCGGCCTCGTCGATCTCCGAACGATCCTCGATCATGGCCACCTCCTCGTGCCTGCGTTGTCCGGTAAGTGCGTCGCACCTGCTCGGACGCCCCGGCGGAGGCGTCCTCATGGGGAAGTCTGGCATGGCGCGAGCCCGATGGAACCCTGCTCATCATCACATTTCGGGCACATGGCCGTGGGGCCGACTCCTGGGCTGTGTGCAGACTCACGCCTTTATGGGGGGATTCTCCGTCTCCTCAACTATTGCCCGCCCCATGACGGCAGTAGGGTCGCCTCGTGGATTCCATGGTTCTTCGCGCCGTCGTCGGCATCGCCCTCACTGTCGTCCTGCTCGCCTTTGCGGCCCGCCGGGCTCACTTCCTGGTCACCTTGGCCGGAAGTGGCAAGCCGGCCTATGGCCGGCTCAAGGGTGTGCCGAAGCGCGTCGAAGCCGAGGCATTCGAGGTACTCGGCCAGCGCAAGCTGCTCAAATGGACCATTCCGGGCATCGCCCACGTGTTCTCTTTCTGGGGCTTCCTTGTCCTGGGCCTGACGATCCTGGAGTGCTACGGCGCCCTGTTCGTCGAGGATTTCGGGGTTCCGATCGTGGGCAGCTGGGCTGTCGTCGGCTTCGCCGAGGATCTCTTCGCCCTGCTCGTGCTCGTCGGCGTCATCATGTTCGGGCTCATTCGCACTAAGAACGACCCGTCGAAGGAGGGCCGTAGCTCGCGCTTCTTCGGCTCCCACACCAAGGGTGCCTGGCTCATCCTCTTCATGATCTTCAACGTTGTCTGGACGCTATTCCTATACCGCGGTGCGCAGGCGGCCCTGGGCAACCTGCCCTTCGAGAACGGCGCTTTCGTCTCGGACTGGGTCGGCTCCTGGATGAGTGGTCTGTCCGAGAGCACGCTGGTGGCAGTCGAGACCATTGGCATCTGGCTGCAGATTCTCGTCATCCTCAGTTTCTTGCTCATCGTGCTGAACTCCAAGCATTTGCACATCGGTGCTGCGCCGATAAATGTGTACACCTCGCGCCGCCCCAATGCACTCGGCCCACTGCTGCCGATCTACTACAAGGGCGAACCGGTCAACTTCGAGGATCCGCCGGACGACGCATCCTTCGGCAAGGGTCACATCGCTGACTTCACGTGGAAGAACTACGTCGACTTCATGGCGTGCACCGAGTGCGGTCGCTGCCAGTCGCAGTGCCCGGCCTGGAATACCGAGAAGCCGCTGTCACCGAAGCTGCTCATCATGGATCTTCGCGACACGATGTTCGCCCAGGCTCCGTACCTCAAGGCTGCCAAGGGAACACACCCCGGCCTCGGCGAGGTGAACGAAGAGGTACTCGCCACGTTGCCCGAGAGCGTGCAGACCGAAGTCATGCGTCCGTTCATTGGCTCACGCGAGGGCAGCGAGCACGCGGGCGATGACGGCTACACCTTTGATGGCCATCGCTCAACCGGATCAGACCTCGCGATCATTTCCGACGACGTGCTGTGGTCGTGCACCATGTGCGGCGCGTGTGTCAACCAGTGCCCGGTCGACATCGAGCACATTGATCACATCGCTGACATGCGTCGTAACCAGGTCATGGTCGCGAGCGATTTCCCGAGTGAACTCAATGGGTTGTTCAAGAACATCGAGAACAAGGGCAATCCGTGGGGCATGAATGCGAGTGATCGCAATGCCTGGATCGCCGAGGTCGACTTCGACGTGCGCGTCTTCGGCATGGAAGGCGAGGATGTAATCCCCGCCGATGTCGACTACCTGTTCTGGGTCGGCTGCGCCGGCGCATTCGAGGATCGCGCCAAGCGCACCACCAAGAACGTGGCGGAACTGCTGAACATCGCGGGTGTGAACTTCATGGTCCTTGGCGAGGGTGAGACCTGCACCGGTGATCCCGCACGTCGAGCAGGCAACGAGTTCCTCTTCCAGATGCAGGGCATGCAGAACGTCGAAGTACTCAACGAGATCAAGGCAACCAAGATCGTCGTCACCTGCCCCCATTGCCTCAACACTCTCAAGCGCGAGTACCCGCAGCTCGGCGGCAACTACGAGGTCGTGCATCACACCGAGTTGCTGAACCAGCTAGTCAAGGAAGGCCGGCTCACTCCGGTCTCCGAGGTCGGCACCACGGTCACCTACCACGACCCGTGCTACCTGGGCCGTCATAACAACGTCTACGTTCCCCCGCGCGATCTCATCGAGTCGACCGGTGCGGAAAAGGTCGAGATGCCTCGCCACGGTGACAAGTCCTTCTGCTGCGGCGCCGGCGGCGCTCGCATGTGGATGGAGGAGAAGATCGGCACCCAGATCAACAAGAACCGTGGCGATGAGGCCATCGCCACCGGTGCTTCGAAAATCGCCGTGGCCTGCCCGTTCTGCTCGGTCATGCTCAACGACGCAGTGACCGCCCGCCAGTCCGAGGGTGTCGCTCAGGGCGTTGAGGTTGTCGACGTCGCCACGCTGCTCCTTCAGGCCAGCAAGAGGTAGTTCCCGCTTTCCGTAGAGAAGCCGCCACCTGCCTAGGTCGGCGGCTTCTCTCGTGCCGGGCCCCGCCTTCTTCGAGGACATTGCCCCGCTGTCACCAGTTTTTGCGGTCTGGCCAGCGTGTATGTCGCCTCGTCATCCGTAATCTGGGACGCAGGGCGTCTGAGTTACGCGACGACACAGCACCCGCGATGACCCCGGTTCCGTAGGCCGCATCGGCCAGTAATCGCAGGGCCGAATAGGTCAGTGGATCCAGCGTTGATCGTCGCGATCTCCAGTCGGCCAGAACCGGGGCGAGCATCAGTACGACGCCCACACGGGCGACCTGACTCTTCGGCGCGAGTGCCAGACAGGCCGCCCCGACGGGCCACCACTCACGTCGAAGAAGGGATCCCGCGGCACGGGTGTCGGAGCGCAACGACAGTGACGTCAGTCGCGCCGTCAGCGAAGAGGGCTCGGGAAGTTGCCTCACTTTCCGTGCCACGACTGCTGCAGTCACGACCGTTGCGAGAACAGCCAACGTAGGTTTCCTGACCGCGATTGCAGTGCCGATAAGTAACGAGGAGGGAGTTACCCGAGCGGGCACGAGATTCGCGGGGTACCGGGCACTCAACTCCCTGGACGACAGGCCGTATTGCATTCGTCTGGCGAGAAGTTCGCGCAGACTGCGCCTACTTGCGTGATGCACTCTCACCGAGGGCTCGAAGCGCACCAGCCATCCCGCTTCGGTAATCCGCCAGACCGCGTCGACATCTTCGCCCGTGCGGAGATTCGGATCAAATGGTTGATCGCCGAGAGCGGCACGTCGCGCCACCAGTGCTGCCGACGGCACGTAACCAAGATGCGCGCCTGGCCTGACGAGCTCTGGAGTCGCTCCCATGTCGAGAGCGGAATCAGTTCTCTCGAACCTGTCGATGATCGTCGCAGCACGCTCAGGCATTACCCGAGGTGCAACGATCGCGAGTCGCTGTTCGTTCATGAACTCCAGCAAGGTGTCGATCGCGGACGCCTCAGCGATGCAATCTGAGTCGAGGAAGGCCACGAACTCGGTGGTCACTTCCGCGAGCCCGCGATTTCGGGTGCCTCCCGGGCCGAGATTCGTCTTGTTTACAACCAGCTGCACCCCGTGTCTGTTACAGACTTCGCGGATCGACTGTGCGTTCACCGATGCGTCGTCCACCACAATGACAATGTGTCGTTTCCCCAAGGCCTGCAGGCATTTATCTAATTGAGTGGGGTTCTCGTAAGCAGGGATGATGATCGTGCACTCGCCTGCGAACTCCTCCGCATATCTCGGTAGCACGAGTCCCCGGTCAATCAATTCGAGGGCGATCTTTGCATTCAGTTCATCGACGGGTACGACCTCGCCGGCAGCCAGTCTTCGAATGACCATTCGGAACTGGTCGGGAATCCGACTCATTCGCCATGGCGAACCTCCGAGCACAATCTCTCCTTGCGAGAGCACTGTCGTCCGCGGATGAATCCTGATTGCTTCCGGGAGACGTGACTTCGTGGAGATTTCGTACAGAGGAATCACGCGCGATCCCCAGCACTTTCTGATTGGGCAAGGAAGAGATTCAGTGAGTTCATCGCCTCCCTGAGTAGCGATTCCAACGGCTGCTCCGGATTCACCAGCCATTGTTCATAGGCAGACACAGCGACCGCGAGTGCGATGTGTCCGATAGTGCGCGGCACAAGATCAGTTGGTTTCTGGCCAAGACGTGACGCGACATATTCCGCGACCACGTATCGCCACTGTCGGTATCGCAGAGCGGAATGTGCTTGCAGCGTTTCCGTGTGCAGGATCAGGGACATCCGCTGTCGATGCTGGCTGATTGCCTCGTGCGGTACGTCGTTGAAGGCGATGATTGCATCACTTACCGCTTTCGAAAGTGGCAAGTGCGGATCTGAGGCTTCAAGCTTGGCGGCAAAGTCTTCGAGACTCGCATCGAATCTTCCCCAGGGGATGTCGTTCTTGGAGGGGAAGTACCGGAAGAGGGTTCTGCGACCGATGCCTGCCGCCTGTGCGATCTCGTCGACAGTGGTGGCATCGAATCCCTGCTGAGCAAACAGACTGAACGCCGCGGCCTCGATGTCGGCATGCGTAGTCGTGAGGGGGCGCCCGCGCGTGACCGCCGTGACCTGCACCATGACCACCTCATCGACGAATCTCTCGAAACCCTTGTTTTATGGCTCTGAGTGCCATTAATGTCCAGCCTACGCACAGCCAACCGTTTCGTTGAGTCAAATGGAGGAAGCCATGGATCCGAACGCGTCCGAGCAAGAGCTCACCGTTGAGACCCTTATCGAGGACGTCTCCATCGACGGCATGTGCGGCGTCTACTAAACATGCTCGACGAATCCTGGGAACTTGCCCCCGCAGTTGCGATCCGGCCAGAGCCCTTCGGCGCCCTGGCGTACAACTTCGATAATCGGCGACTCACCTTCCTCAAACGCCCGGAGCTAGTAGCCGTCATGCAAGCACTGTCCGCCAGCCCTACGGTGCGCGAAGCTCTCACCGATCAGGGGATTCCCGCAACCCAGTGGCCGGTCTACGTCCAGGCACTTGAGGCACTTGCCTCTTCCGAGCTCATCACGAGAACACGGGAGCCCGCCCATGCCTGACGTCACCGCTCCGCCGCGACCCCAGGGTGGCTCGCTCATCCAGCAGTTTGAGCTCGGACTCGACGCTCCGATCTGCCTGACCTGGGAACTCACCTATGCATGCAATCTCTCCTGCGTGCACTGCCTGTCCTCCTCCGGCCGCCGCGATCCGCGCGAGCTCACGACGGAGCAGTGCGAGGCAGTCATCGATGAGCTTCAGCGCATGCAGGTGTTCTACGTAAACATCGGCGGTGGCGAGCCGACGGTACGTCCGGATTTCTGGCATCTGCTCGATTACGCCGTCGCACATCAGGTTGGGGTCAAGTTTTCGACCAATGGCGTGCGCATTAACCGCGAGCGCGCAGCACAGCTTGCCGCCAATGACTACGTTGACATCCAGATCTCCCTCGATGGCGCGACGGCCGAGGTCAACGACCGCGTTCGCGGCAAGGGCTCGTACGACATGGCCATCAATGCCCTTCGGAATCTGTCCGCTGAGGGATTCTCCAATGCGAAGATCTCGGTCGTCGTCACGCGAGAGAACGTGACCCAGCTCGATGAGTTCAAGGCCCTTGCCGATGAGCACGGCGCCACGCTTCGACTCACCAGACTTCGTCCTTCCGGCCGCGGCGCGGATGTGTGGGACGACCTTCACCCGACTGCGGATCAGCAGCGAGTGCTCTACGACTGGCTCGTCAGGGAGGGCGAGAACGTCCTCACGGGTGACTCGTTCTTTCACCTTGCTGCGTTCGGCGAGAGCCTGCCCGGTCTGAACCTTTGCGGTGCCGGCCGCGTTGTCTGCCTCATCGATCCCATCGGTGATGTCTACGCCTGCCCCTTCGCAATTCATGACACCTTCCTCGCGGGCAACGTGCTGGCTCCCGGCGGATTCGACAAGGTCTGGAAGTCGAGTGCGCTTTTCACCGAACTGCGCTCACCACAAAGTGCAGGCGCATGCGCCAGTTGTAACTTCTTCGATGCCTGTCGTGGCGGTTGCATGGCGGCGAAGTTCTTCACCGGTCTTCCGCTCGATGGTCCCGATCCCGAGTGCGTCCAAGGACACAGCGAGAAGGCACTTATCCAAATCGGTCGCACCATTCCTGCGCCGAGCCAAGATCACAGCCGCGTGACTCCGGAGCGCATGCCATCGCGTTCCTGCAATGAGAGCCCGGTGCTCAGCATTGGCCGACCAACGTCCCATTCGTCACACGTCTGATTCGAGAGGTTCATCTCGTGGGAAATTCCTGGTTCGAGAGTGTCGCTGAGGCACAGCGTCGGGCGCAGAAGAGGCTGCCCGGTTCGGTCTACAGTGCACTGCTCGCGGGCTCGGAGAAGGGCATCTCCTACGCAGACAACATGGATGCCTTCGGACAACTCGGATTTGCCCCGCATGTTGCCGAGCTTTCGGCGGAGCGAAATCTCGCAACTTCCGTAATGGGTCAAGAGATCTCGCTGCCCGTGATCATCTCGCCCACCGGCGTCCAGGCTGTGCACCCCGAAGGTGAGGTCGCCGTGGCCCGGGCTGCTGCTGCACGTGGCACCGTGATGGGGCTGAGTTCGTTCGCGAGTAAATCGGTAGAAGACGTGTGCGCGGTGAATCAGAGCGTGTTCATGCAGGTGTACTGGATGGGTACGCGCGAGACCATGGTCAAGCGCCTGGATCGAGCACGCGCCGCTGGCGCGAAGGGATTGATTCTTACCCTGGACTGGTCCTTCTCCAACGGTCGCGACTGGGGAAGCCCGGTTATCCCGGAATCGGTCAACATGAAGACGCGGGTCCGGATGGCACCCGAGGTGCTCACCCACCCGCGCTGGTTCCTTGATTTCGCTCGCAGCGGCGGATTCCCGGATCTCACGACGCCCAATCTCGCGAATGACGCGGGTATCGCCCCAACTTTCTTCGGTGCCTACTTCGAGTGGATGCAGACTCCGCCCGCTACCTGGGAGGACATCGCCTGGCTCGTGAGCGAATGGGGCGGCCCCTTCATGCTCAAGGGAATCTCGCGTATCGATGATGCGAAGCGTGCCGTCGATGCCGGAGTCACGGCGATCTCTGTCTCCAACCACGGCGGCAACAACCTCGATTCGACACCGG
>Ga0114978_10004100_pt1 | contig 11838 bp, 7 predicted proteins | sample S_140212_EF_Meta_FD_87027 | JGI IMG/M metagenome (GOLD analysis project Ga0114978, IMG submission 87027) | Freshwater microbial communities from Lake Simoncouche, Canada to study carbon cycling - S_140212_EF_MetaG | ecosystem: Environmental > Aquatic > Freshwater > Lake | place: Lake...
GTTTCAATTAAACCGGGGTACGACCAAGGATTCAGTTGGTACTCGCAGGCTTGGCCCTTGGTTTCACAGCCCATCAATGGCTTACAGATCGGGCTCAGTTCCACGTGGATAAACCCAAACAATGTCAGCCAGCCTGATGGGATCCAAAAGGCCTTCTGCTCGGGCTCGACCATCGAATCATTTCGCAACGACAGTTGGTACGGCTACTTCCAGACCGTGGAAGGTGGACTGGGCTGGTGGCGCAGCACTCACTTTCCGACCCGCATGCCCAAGTACGCGCTAAACGGCACTCCGGATTGCTACAACACCCTGTTCGCAACGCCAGGATGGACTTTTGAAGATGCGCGACCAGTGCGTCGCAACGAGACCGCACTCGTACAGTTGAGCAACACCATGCTTATCCCGCCGGATGGCATGACACTCAATCCGAACTCCAGCGGAACTTACTTAGGCACAGCCTGGATGAACGTGCCACTGCCACTGGTCGGACAACGCAGCGCACCAACAGGAGCCAATCACTGGACCTTATTTATGAATGCAGAAAACTTCAGCGGCCCGGTGGCCTACTGGCTTCCATCTGCATGGTCAGCTAGCTCGGCGACCAATCCTGCAATTGCGGGACTTGGGCTCGATGCAAAGCCCGGATACATCAGCAGCTTCGCCTCTGAATGGAACTCCGTTCCTTACTTCATGACGTCAGACAGCGCAGGTCGCACCGTGACACGTATGCCAACGACGTCATTTCCGATTGATGCTTCGGGCCGCACAATTTTTACTCGGGATGCACGCTCATACTCCAGCGGCGCACTTGCTAGCCAAGTCAGCACTTGGTTGCAGGGTAAATCCCCCGCTCCGACATCATTCCAACAATCAGGCAGCGCAGATATTCCACTTCTCACTGACCCGTTGGATTTCTATCAGGATGGTCAGCGACTCAAGGGCCTCCTTGATTCGGTGTCGCTGGCCTCCTTCGACAATGGAGCGGCCTTCGGGTTCCAGTGGCAGGGTGCATCTTCGGGTACGGGTCATCTGCCAACAACGTTTGTTCAACAAGGTAGTGACCGGGTGCCTTCCGATGCTGCCGGAGTGCCGTCCGAGCTGGCCAAAGCAGTGTTTCCTTCGAGCAAGCCGGGTACCTTCACTTACCGAAGTCCTCCCTGGTGGAATGCGAGCAAGCCGGCGTCATCCGTGTTTTCTGTGCGCCTCTCGGATGGCTCCAACGTGCGTTATCGCTGGTACCGATTCGTGGATCAACCAGCTATTCAACGCCTAGGTTTGACCTCGAGTGAGTCTTCGCGGCTTCAGTCAATCGTCACTGCGATGCATCGTGCCTGGCCAAATGGCACCCGCTTTATGGCCCAACCTCGAGCCGGCGCACTGACGAGTCTGGATTCAGCACTGATTGTCAGGCCTCCTAGAGGACTGGAGTACGGCTACGTTCCATATGTGATCTCGCAGGGAAACTAACGCCAAGATTTGTGTTGTCGTTCGCTCATATCGCTGCACAACACAAAAGCTGTAACAATGAAGAAGAAAACATCTTGACCACTGGAGACTGTGTTAAGGAAAAGTCGTTCACCTGCCGTAAGGCCGAAAGAAGTAGCTTCCTCCAGCGGACTCGTCCCTAGCCGAGGATCCACTTCGATGACCCAAGGCTGTAAACCAAAGTGCGGTTACAGACTGCGCCACCTTTCCCACCGTTCATCCATTGCGCCCAGGAACTTGCCCAGCCACCGCTAGTAACGCCAGCCCAGTTCAGAGTTGTGTCTGTGATTGATGTGCACTTGCCATCAACAGGTAGGCCAACTTGCTGTAACAGGTTGGCTGGTGCCACTGGTGCCACTGGTGCCGATGAACTTGATGAAGATCCACCGCCACCGCCACCGCCGCCACCGCCAGTGAGAGTCACCGTCATGGTGGCGGTATTGGTCGGCGTTCCGCCGGTTGCCCTAACCATGAGTGACGAGTCACCGGTACTAAATTGATAGGTCCAGCTGCCACTGCTGTTATTTGTTGAGACCCAAGTTGAACCTACGCCGTAATCAAGGGCGTAACCTGGTGGTGACGTGCACCCGATGACTGGGTTGCCCGTGGAGTTAACGATTCCCACTGAGTCACCGACTGCTGCAGTCATTGAGCTACCAGCACCAGTTTTACTCGCTGTGCTGGGGTAAAAAACCAGTGCGGTATTTCCGGCATTGCAACCTAGGTACCAGTAAGTGGTGCTTGCGGCTTGAGCCGGAGCTGCAATTCCAACCGCACCACCCAGAATCAAAGTCAAAGCCCCAACAAGTCCAACAACTCGTGATTTCAAGCCCACAGCACTCACCTCTTCAATAGTCACCGGTAGGGCAGACACCAAAAACCGTGGAAAAATAACACCTTCGTTTTTAAATGGCAAGCAGACTCGCCCGCCGCCCTTGTCCTCTGCCTGAGTCTGATCAATTCGTGTCTGGTCGATCGCGAGTGCGCTCAAATAGCCATTGCTGTCAACATTGCGGTCAATAACCGACAAGCGAAGTTTCGGGGAATCGATTCCCTCACAAAAGTGCCCCCAATGGGATTTGAACCCATACTGTGCCGGGTTTAAGCCGGGTGTCTCTGCCAGTTGGACTACAGGGGCGTGAAAGGTGAAGCCTATTGGTCACCCTCGGTGCACCCAACAAAGGGATTCTCTGCGAGCAACCTCAGATTGATGAAGTCTTAGTGACCCGGTGCGAGTGGTGCAGTTGATGCGCGCACGACTAAACGAGTGGGTAAGACCACTGATTGGGCCTTGACCTGATTGTCTGAATGCAACTGCGCCAGTAATGCCTCCGCAGCTATGCGGCCCATGTCATACACCGGCTGCTCCACTGTGGTGAGTTCTAAAAGCTCAGACATGTCGTGGCCATCCACGCCAATCAGTGAAATATCACGCCCGGGCTGCAGACCGTGGCTGCGCAAGGCTCGCATCGCGCCAAAGGCCATTTCATCAGACATACAAAAAACAGCCGTTGGACGTTCGCGTTGAGCTAACAATGCCGTCATTGCTTGCTCACCACCAGCAGCCGTGAAATAACCCAATGCCTGGAGATGTGGTGCGATCGGCAGTTGTGCTTCATTCATCGCTGCGACAAAACCCCGGTGGCGATCTTTCTCGGCAGTAAATGGTAGAGCCGATCCCGAGTCCGCGATAAGTCCAATGCGCTGATGTCCTAAATTAATGAGGTGCTGCGTTGCCATTCGAGCCGCGTAGACGTCATCGATCGTGACGCTAGGAACATCTCCGACCTTTACGCCGATTAACAATGATGGTAGGTCAAGTTTCAAAACTTCTGCCAACTGTTGATCATCGGGTGGGACCGAAATAATCAACGCACCATCAACACGTCGGCGAAGTCGAGGAGCTGTGGCCAGTCGGTGTTGGGCATCTGGGTTGCCTACTGTCATCAGCAAGAGATCCATTCCGGCACCTTGCAAGGTGGATTCCACTCCGGATAACACCATTGAGAAAAACCAGCGAGAGATGTACGGCATGATCACGGCCACGCTGCCGGTGCGCCCACTGGCTAATCGTGAAGCGCTTGGCGAAATAACGTAATCAAGGTCGGCTGCAGCACGCTCAACCCTTGCGCGTGTTTGTTCATCCACATTGGCTAACCCACGAAGAGCCCGAGAGACAGTGGCAGTTGACACTCCTGCGCTCTGCGCCACATCGCGAATCGTGATGCCCATGTGACCTCCTTATGTAACGAACCTAAAGCGATTACATGCTACTTGCTCATGAGGGTCAAGAACCCCTGTGTGCCAGCCTGTAAACGATGCCATCGAGGATGTCATATTCGGATACTCGGATGGAGATCGGGCTGGTTCTGCGCGCTAATTCCCGAAGAATCAGCGCTCCGCCTCCGATCACATCTACTCGGCCTTCGTGCATGAAAGGCAGCGCGGCGCGCTGAGCACGAGTCATCGCTAAGAGCCGCTGAGTTAATTCCTCCACCTGAGCGGAGGTCAACGTGGAGCCGTGGATGATTTCTGGTTCATACCTTTGAAGATCCATTGCCATCGCGGAAACAGTCGTCACCGTTCCGGCCACTCCCACCACTGTTTTAGCAAGACTGAAGTCAACCGATCGGGCAGCCTCATCAAAGGCTGAAGCGATGTCAGCCTCAACTGCGGCTATTTGTTCCTGGCTTGGTGGATCGGCAGCGAGGTGCCGTTCAGTCATGCGTACACAACCAATATTCATCGAAACTGAGTTTTGTATTTGCACATCATCAGTGAGATCGCCAAGAACAAATTCCGTCGACCCACCACCGATGTCAACCACGAGCACGGATGATTCTAAATTTGTAAGACCACGCACAGCGCCCAAGAATGAGAGTTCTGCTTCTTCAGTGCCTGTGATGACTTCTGGAATCACACCCAGGCGTTGATGAACTCCTTCGATAAATGCAGCACGATTGCTCACATCTCGGCTTGCTGATGTTGCAACGAATCGCACGGACTTCACTCCATGAGCATCAATCAACGTTCGGTATTCCTCACACGCCGAAAAGGTTCGTTCCAGTGCGGCAGGTGAGAATTCACCAGTCTTATCAACACCTTCTCCCAGTCGCACGATCCGCATCTCGCGGACTAATTCAATAAGTTTGCCATCAGTGTCAATGTCTGCAATCAAAATACGAATCGAATTTGTTCCGCAATCAATCGCTGCAACTGGCCCACCGGCACATGAATTACGTTGCCAATATTGCCCCACCAACGCCAGAACCTCATCGCCAAATGGATTCACTCCAGGACCTGCCGCTAACGCATGAGCCGCCAGCACATGCAGACACTTGACGCGATCAGGCATGCCACCTGCACTAATACCAGCGATCTCATCAACGTGACCGAGCTCTTCACGTCTTGCTAAGTAGTGCTCGTGAGCTTGTTGATACTGCAATGCGAGAGCGGGGTCAGTTTGTAACCGCGCTTCCATCTCCCGCATCACGCCTTCACTCTCCAGCGTGCCGATTGCCGAAGCCAACCGAGGACAAGTGAGGTAATAGGAAGTAGGAAAAGGTGTGCCATCCGGCAACCGCGGTTCGGTGCGAACTACATCTGGTGCGCCGCATGCACAACGATGCGCAATATCAACGACCCCTCGAGGAGCGCGGCCAAGTTGTTCCCGGATGATGCGTAAGTCGTCAGGAAGCAACCTTGGCCCCAGGAGTCAAGACGCTCAATGAACCTACTTCGGGGGCGCCGTTATCTGCTTCCTGCAATGTTCCCCACATCTTGTCGACCCAAGTGCGATGGGCCGTGGCCTGCGCCAGTGACTCAGCCGCAGGACGACCATCAGCGCCCAAGGTTGTGTAGCCGATCTCACCAGGAAGCACGAAGTGCAGTCGACGGCGAGCTTCAGCCGCAATAAAAGCCGGATCCTGCCAGCGTTGCGCCGATATCGTGAGCTCTGCAACTCGCTGCTGGGTAGTCAGCACTTGGGCTTCGAGGGCTGAAATCTCAGCCCGCTGGGCTAACCAGGATTTCACTGGAACTGCGAGAGTGAAAAAAAGTGCCCCGATGACTAAAACCAAGACCACGGCTCGACCCGTTAGGGCAGCGCGACGCCGAGGGGAAGGCTGGGGCGCACTCACGTAATGATCGTCGCAGACTTAAGTAACGGATCTAGCGAGTGAAACGCGGGAACGCGGATGCGCCTGCATAGCGGGCAGCGTCATCAAGCTCTTCTTCAATGCGCAGCAACTGGTTGTACTTTGCGACCCGCTCTGATCGGGCCGGAGCGCCGGTCTTGATCTGCCCACAGTTCGTGGCAACAGCAAGGTCAGCGATTGTGGTGTCTTCAGTTTCACCAGATCGATGGCTCATCATGCAGCGGTAGCCACTGGTCTGAGCCAAAGTGACTGCGTCCAGAGTTTCAGAAAGCGATCCAATTTGATTTACCTTGACCAAGAGCGCGTTAGCACAATTTTCTTTAATGCCACGTGCAAGGCGCTCAGGGTTCGTCACGAAGAGATCATCACCAACAATTTGAACCTTGCTACCGATTGCTTCAGTGATGTGTCGGTAACCAGCCCAGTCATCTTCATCCAACGGATCTTCAATTGAAACCAATGGGAAGTCAGCAAGCAGTGACGCGTAGTAATCCGTCATCTCCTGAGCTGTGCGTGGCTTTCCTTCGAATTGGTAAGCACCATTTTCGTAAAATTCAGAGGAAGCAACATCGAGAGCAAGCGCTACATCTTTTCCAAGCTTGAGGCCTGTGAGTTCAACTGCTTGCACAATTAACTCAAGCGCAGCTCGGTTGTTTGGCAAGTCAGGAGCGAAACCACCCTCGTCGCCAAGGCCTGTTGCGTATCCAGCTTTCTTCAACACACTCTTCAGCGCGTGATAAACCTCAGTGCCTTCGCGAAGGGCCTCTTTGAAACTTGCTGCACCAATGGGAGCAATCATGAACTCTTGGATGTCTACGCCTGTATCCGCGTGTGAGCCACCGTTGAGGATGTTCATCATTGGCACGGGGAGTACGTGTGCGTTTGGTCCGCCTACATAGCGAAAAAGTGGCAAGCCGGCAGACTGCGCTGCCGCTTTGGCCGTGGCAAGTGAGACACCAAGAATTGCGTTCGCGCCCAGACGAGACTTATTAGGTGTTCCGTCTAGATCAATCATGATCTGATCTATCAAACGCTGATCATCTGCATCCATGCCGATGACTGCTGCTGCAATCTCGTCTTCAATTGCATCCACGGCCTGCTGCACGCCTTTGCCGCCGTAACGCTTTTCACCATCGCGACGTTCAGCCGCCTCAAACGCACCTGTGGAAGCGCCGGAGGGGACAGCTGCGCGCGCAACTGTGTCGTCCTCCAAGAGGATCTCAACTTCAACTGTGGGGTTACCACGGGAATCGAGAATTTCGCGGGCAATGACTGATTCGATGGAAGCCATAGCCCTAGCCTAGAGGAGGCTACGTACCCGGCTCGTGCGGTCTGGGGCTACCTGCACTTCGATGCGATCTTGCACCCAATCTTTCATTTCTGTTACATGGCTGACAACACCGACAATGCGTCCTCCCGAGCGCAGGGCATCGAGTTGTTCAAGCACGAGTTCGAGGGATTCCTGGTCAAGGGAGCCAAACCCCTCATCAACGAAGAGGGTCTCAAGCTGAGAACCTCCTGTTTCATCTCGCACCACATCGGCTAGCCCCAAAGCCAGGGATAGCGCCGTGTAGAAGGTCTCACCACCTGAGAGCGACCGCGGATCACGGGTCTGACCACTCCAGGCATCGCTGACCTTTATGCCAAGACCGGCCTGAGCATTGCCCTTGGCATCCTCATCTAATACAAGTGAATATTTGCCGGCGCTCATGCGAAACAGGTGAATACTCGCTGCGCTCAGTACTGATTCAAAACGGCGCTGAACTGCATAACTTTGTAGCGTCATCCTGCGACTATTGATCGAAGTCTTTGATGCCGATACTGCATCGGCTAGGTCGATCGCAGTACTGGTGCTCGATAAAACTTGCTCTTGTTCACTCAATGTCTTTTCAAATTTCGCGCTTGGGGCTTGCACTGCTTTATAGGCGTGCTCGAGTCGACCAACGAGTGACTCGCTAATTTCCAACTCTTGTAGTGCATGTTTTGAAACTTCTTGCACTTCAAGTAGCCACCTTCCAAGATCCACCGCTCCTGCATCCGACAATTCTGCCACTTCGTCGAGATCGGGAATCGCAATTTGGCCGCGTGTTAATTCTTCATCAACAGCAAGAAAGGCTTCGAGATTTGAGATTCGCGATCGAGTATCTGCGTCGAGCTCGAACGCTGACTGTGCCAAGCCCAACACTAATTGATCACTGTCTTGCTGTGCTTGAGTGTTTTTCTCGTATTGATCGAGTTCCGCTGTTCGTTGGGCATGCACCTGAATAGCTTTCTTCTGCGCCTCCTCAAAATCGCGTTCATACTCAACAAGTGCGATGAGCTCTTTTTCAAGTTCAACTACTTGATCGCAGGCAGCCTGAGCTGCATTGAGGGCCAGCGCTGCATTACTTACTTCATTGGCGATCTCGTCGAGGGTGAGCCCCATAATCGAGCCTCGCAATTGCGCAACGTCAAGTTGAGTTAATCGCAATGCTTCCGAAATCTGTTCGAGCTCATCGCTTCGCCCTGTAACGGACTTACTTAACTGATCCAACTTTTGGCGACTCAATTCGATTTCTTCATCTGTCACGAAAACCAACTCGGACTGAGCTAGATGTGGATGATCAACTGAGCCACATACGGGGCAAGCTTGACCATCTTCCAGCATCGTGGCTAGCACTGCTGCCCGTTCGTGTAACTGCTGAAGCAACCGCGTATCGAGTGCTGATCGTTCTGCGATCAGTAATTCTTCTGCCTGGGCCCATTGAAGTTTCGCACTTTTCATGAGGTCTTCTTGTTCGAGGGTTTCTGCTTCAAGGTTCATGAGTGCTTGCGCACTCTCGGCCTTAAGTTCAAGCTTCGCAACATCATTTTCGCGCTGTGCCGTGGTCGCAGCCAGCGCGGTGACAGCAGCAAGCGTCTGCTCAAGACGAGTTTTTTCAGCAGGAGCCTGCTCATTTTTCGCTTCTAACCCTGCAAGCTGTTCCTGTGCTGACACTACGGCGGCGATGAGCATCGAATGATGCAGTTCGCGTTCTTCTTCTTGTTGCTCACGCTCTATCAAAGGCCCTAGCCGTCCAATGAGTTGTTGGGCGCTAGCCAATGCCTCGAGAGCCTGCACTCGCGAATAGGTGTCTACCTGCTCCCCAAGATCCAGTACCTTCTGATTACGTTCGCTGAGTAGACCAGCGACTGCCGCAGTGGCAGTCAGATACTCCTGCGCTCGGTTGGCACTCACCAACGCGGAATCGGATCTTTCTTTTGCAGATGTACACATCTGGACTTGGTGTTTAAGGCGTAGTGCAAGCCAACTTCTCAAAAAACCTGCTGCAGCAATGCGATCGGGGTTTGGCTGGCTCCCATCGCCAATTATGGCAAGGCACTCGTGAAGCTCACTCTCCGCAGCAAGTTCACCAACGGCTCCCAGCACCTGTTGCGTTGCGTCATGCACTGCTTGCGCGAATATTTCCCTTAATGCTTTCGCCTTACTTCCAGCACTTTCCAGATCCTCCTGCAACTTCTTGAAAAACTCATTTCCGAGCAAAGGACCAAGCGAAGCGAAGCGCTCTGAAGGTCGCATCCTCAGCAACTCGGCAAATTCTCCCTGGGGCAACACCACAAGTTGGCGAAATTGTTGTGCGTTCATTCCGAGCAGCTCATTGATGTGGCTACCTATTTCACCCGCGCTCGTGAGTTCAACTTTTGCTGTTCCATCAGCAGCAAACTCTCGAAGCAACTGTGTTGCCGGCGCTTCTGTTGTGCCATCACCACTTTTCTTCGCTCGCGAATATTTCGGTGTTCGCTGCAGCCACACTCGACGATCACCAACGGAAAATTCGCAGGTCACAATGCTTGGTTCTGTCGGCAGGCAATATGCACTGCGCATCCGTGAACCGTCTGCTTCTTTTCCTGAAATATCCCCATAGAGTGCAAAGACAATTGCATCAATAATCGTGGTCTTACCGGCACCGGTTGGTCCATCAATGAGAAAAACTCCAGATGAAGCCAAGCGATCAAAATCAATTGCTTGAGCTTCCCTAAACGGGCCTATCCCGGCAAACTCAAGTTGATGTAAGCGCATAGCTACTGAACCTGCGCAATTCGAACTCGCTCAACTGCTTGTTCGATGAGGGTGAGTTCTTGATCAGTAGCAGCAACACCGGCTACGTAGTTGATGAATTGGGATGTCACTTCAACCGGATCAAGGGTGGCAATATCGACTGCTCGATACTCAGTTGTGAGCGCTGCGTTAATCGGAGCAAATTCTAACTGCAGGGTATGGGGGAAACGCTCGCGCAATCGTTCCATTGGTCGTTCGGGACGACGATCGTCAGTAACTACTGCTCGAATCCAATGTTCTTGCACACCGTCCCACACAGGGTTGCTAAGAAGGTCGTCAATGCCACCACGAATTGTTGCGAGTGACCTGGGCGTAGGAGTCGGAAGCAAAATAGCGTCTGTGCCTTGGCTGGTGATTTCAAGAAGCACCACCGATTTCACTTGCCCTTCTTCTGAGAAGGAGTAAGCGATGGGTGAACCCGAATAGCGCGCAAGCATTCCGTCAGGTGTTGAAACTTCCTGTGGCCGATGTAGATGGCCGAGCGCTACGTAGTTTGCGCCCTGAAAAATCGAAACTGGAGCATCAGGTATGCCCCCGACTCGCACATCTCTTTCGGATTCGCTGGCGACTCCCCCAGTGATAAACGCATGCGAAACCACGACAATCGGCGATTCGAAATCAGCAGCGCTTCTGATCTGATCCATAGCCGCCCCGAGAACACCTGCGTGACTGCGCTCGCAGTCAAAGTTCGCCGAGTGAAAGGCTGGTTCCAGATATGGAATGCAGAAAATCTGAACCTGCTCAGCTGCCTGATTTCCGTCATTTGTTTGTGCAGTCAAGATAATCGGGCGGGCTAGGTCTGTAGCAGTCGCGCGCACATGCACACGCGCAGCTTCTAGGAGCGGACCAGCAAAGCCAAGTCGCGTAGCTGAATCGTGATTTCCCGGAATGAGAATAACTTCGGTGCGCTTCGCTAATTCAATGAGCGCCCACTCAAAAAGCGAGATAGTTTCTACCGCCGGCACAGATCGGTCGTAAATATCACCGCTGATCATCACTGCATCAACCTGATGCTCATCAACTTGTGTGATCAGCCACTCCAGAAAGACTCGCTGATGGTCAATAAGCGGGACGGAAAACAAATTCCGACCTAAATGCCAGTCGGAAGTGTGGAGCAATTTCATGTCAAAGACCCAGAAGTGCACGCAAATGGCGTGGAGCAGGGGATCCAAACTGCAACATTAAATCGTGGACTTCACGATCGGTCCAAGTTGGATGAAGTATCCGTAGGTCGCTGGCAATTTCGCGAACAGCGAGATACCCCACGAAGTAGGTGGGGAGCTGACCCGCAGTCAACAGTGCACGCCGCCACTTGCCAACGGCTTCGCCTTCTTCTTGAAAACCACGACGCATCATCAGATCGAGCGCTTCGTGTTCATCAATAGTGTCGGTGTGAACTCGAACATCGAGAATCGCATTAATAGTCATTCGTGCTTGCATCTTCAACTGTTGAAGTCGCAAACCCAAAGCTGACTTCTCATCGTCGGTTGGCAAAAACCCTGAATTAATCATGAGCTCTTCCGCATAGACAGCCCAACCTTCAATGAAGACGCTGCTTCGACCAAAAGCTCGCACCCGCGTTGCCTTTTCGGCAACCCGGGAGTGGGCGAGTTGCAGCACGTGACCCGGGAAAGCCTCGTGGATCGTGAGATCGTGCAACTGGACACCGTTGTATTCCCGATAGAAGGATTCAATTCGGTCAGCTGGCCAATCCTGTGGCGTCGGTGAAACCGCGACAAAGGTTGGCAGTTCGATTGATTCAAGAGGGCCCGGTGAATCACAGTAAGCAACAGCCACGCCACGATGAATTTCAGGCATCTCGATCACTTGCACATCTGTCACCGGCATACCTACCAGCGGCACAGACTCGAGAAATGAAATGGTTCGCGCTAACGAATCTGACACTTGAGTCAATACATCAGCATTAGTCACCGGAAATTTCGCAGCGACATTGTCAAGCGCACGTCTGACAAGATCATCTGTGTTTGGCGACTCATTGAGATAAGCGGAGGCCGCCTCAATGAGTGCTTGCTCTGTCTTCAGTAAATGTGTATTTGCTTGCGCAAGTAACTCACTTGCCTGCGTATCGTCATCTAA
>Ga0114978_10004102_pt1 | contig 11835 bp, 11 predicted proteins | sample S_140212_EF_Meta_FD_87027 | JGI IMG/M metagenome (GOLD analysis project Ga0114978, IMG submission 87027) | Freshwater microbial communities from Lake Simoncouche, Canada to study carbon cycling - S_140212_EF_MetaG | ecosystem: Environmental > Aquatic > Freshwater > Lake | place: Lake...
TATTCATGCCTCACTGCTGCCCAGATGGCGAGGTGCTGCGCCCATTCACCGCGCCATTGAAGCCGGCGATGCTCAAACCGGTGTGACCATCATGCAAATGGATACGGGACTCGATACGGGTGACATGTTGCTTGAAGAAAGATGCCCTATTAGCGCGCAAGACACCACGGCCAGTTTGCATGACACTTTGGCCGAGATGGGTGCACGAATGATTTTGAAGGCGGTCTTGCAAGCAGGTTACTTCAAACCAGTGAAGCAGCCTCTTGAGGGCGTGACTTATGCCTACAAAATTGAAAAAGCAGAAGCTGCCATCGATTGGACACAATCGGCACGAGTGTTGGCCCAACGCGTGCGAGCGTTTGACCCATTTCCAGGCATGACATTGCAATGGGGCGACGAAGTCATCAAGGTCTGGCAAGCGCATGCTGAAGCATTGCCGCCTGAAAATCCTCAACTTAACTTACCGGGTACCTTGCTCAGCGTGCAAGAAGAAGGCCTGAGAGTGGCTTGCCGTGAAGGCGTTTTATGTCTGACGCAATTGCAAAAGGCTGGCGGCAAACGCCAATCAGCAACAGATTTTGTTCGCAGTTTCAAAGGGCAAGTGGGCGATGTTTTTAAAAGCTGAAAATTACCGTCACCCCGCCTTCATGGAGGCTGTGCGTGACGTGGCACCGCAAGCACCAGGTCTTGCTGCGTGGGGCTTGATGACTGGCGTGGCCATGGTGAATTCTGGCTTGAGTGTGTTTGAGTCCATTGCCATGACGCTGTTTGTGTATGCGGGCAGTTCGCAACTGGCGGCCTTGCCGTTGATCGCTGCGGGCGCACCTGCCTGGGTGATTGTGGCCACCGGCTTTTGCGTGAACTTGCGTTTCATGGTTTTCAGTTTGCATCTGCGTCAATACCTCATGCATTTGCCGCGTCTTGAAAGGATGATGCACGGTTATCTCACTGCTGATATCAGTTATGTCTTGTTCACACGGCGATTTGCAAATCCCAGCGAAGACCCGGCAGATCAATTGGCACAAGCAGCATCTCTTGCAGGTAACACTTGCATGATGTGGGTGAGTTGGATTGCGGCCAGTTTTGCGGGTATTTTTTTGGCCAACATCATTCCTACTTCTTGGGGTTTAGGTTTTGCGGGCACCTTGTGTTTGGTGGGCATCTTGTGCTCATTGGCCAGTACGCGCATGCGAATTTTTGCGGCAGGTGTGGCTGCTGTCACCGCCATTGCTGCGTACAACTTGCCTTTGAAATTCAACATCATCATGGCCATTGGTGTGGCCGTTGTCTTGAGCATGAGTTTGGAGCGTTTTCTAAAAATGCGTGAAGGACAAAGCGCATGAGTTTTTTTGAAGGTACCGATTTTTGGACTTTGACCGTGATCGCGGGTTTGACGGGCGTGACCATTCTCACGCGCAGTTTCTTTTTCTTTTCAAGCGAAGAATGGGCCTTGCCTGACTGGGCACAACGCGGTTTGCAATATGCACCCATCGCGGCCATGGCAGCGGTGGTCTTGCCCGAGATCCTGATGCAGCAGGGAGAGGTTTTGCAAAACTGGATGGATGCCAGGTGGATGGGTGCTGCCGTGGGTGCTGCCGTTTATTTCTGGCGCCGCAATGTGCTACTGACCATCGTGGCAGGCATGTTGGCCTATTTGCCATTGCATTTGCTGTTGGGTTGGTGAGTGAGGTAAGTTTTCGCAAGTTTGCAGGTCTAAAATTCTGTTTGTTTCTAAAAGCTGCCAAGTGCTTTTGGGTCATCCTCGTCAATCAAAAGAGCATTCATGAACGTCATTCGTTTTTCAGATTTGTGCCAACAAGGCAAGGTCAAAGGCCAGCGTGTTTTCATTCGCGCTGATTTGAATGTGCCGCAAAACGATGCCGGCAACATCACAGAAGACACGCGGATTCGCGCCTCTCTACCCTGCATTCAAATGGCCCTCGATGCCGGCGCAGCTGTGATGGTGACAAGCCACTTGGGCCGCCCTACTGAAGGCAACTTCAAACCAGAAGACTCGTTGGCGCCGGTTGCCAAAAGAATGGCCGAATTGCTAGGACGCGACATCAACCTGAAAGCCAATTGGTTGGAAGGTGTTGAAGTGGCCGCAGGCCAAGTGGTCTTGCTTGAAAACTGCCGCGTGAACAAGGGTGAGAAAAAAAACAACCCAGAGCTGGCTCAAAAAATGGCCGCGCTCTGCGATATTTTTGTGAACGATGCCTTTGGCACGGCACATCGCGCTGAGGGCACCACCTATGGCATTGCCGAATACGCCAAAGTCGCATGCGCTGGCCCCTTGTTGGCTGCAGAAATGGACGCCATCACCAAAGCCTTGGCGCACCCTGCGCGCCCCTTGGCCGCCATTGTGGCGGGCAGCAAAGTGTCTACCAAGTTGACCATTTTGAAGAGCTTGGCCGACAAAGTGGACCAGCTGATTGTGGGGGGCGGCATTGCCAATACGTTCATGTTGGCCGCAGGCTTGAAAATCGGCAAAAGTTTGGCGGAGCCAGACTTGTTGGATGAGGCCCGTGCCGTCATAGCGATCATGAAAGTTCGCGGCGCAGATGTGCCCATTCCCACCGATGTGGTCACAGCCAAAACTTTTTCAGCAGACGCTGTGGCCACTGTGAAAAAAGCCACAGAGGTGGCCGATGATGATTTGATTTTGGACATTGGACCTGAAACAGCTGCCAAGTTGGCGGCGCAATTGAAACAGGCTGGCACCATTGTTTGGAACGGCCCTGTGGGCGTGTTTGAGATGGCCGCCTTCGAAAACGGCACGCGCGTGATTGCACACGCCATTGCCGAATCCAAAGCCTTCAGCATTGCCGGAGGTGGTGATACCTTGGCGGCGATTGCCAAATACGGCATTGAAAAACAGGTCGACTACATCTCCACGGGTGGCGGTGCCTTCTTAGAAATCTTAGAAGGCAAAACATTGCCTGCCTTCGAGATTTTGTCTCGGCGCGCAAAATGAAAAAACGCTTCGTGAGAAGCGTTTTTTATAATTTGGATTGACCCTCAGGCCGAATTCGAAGGGCTCAAGGCTTAAGACTTAGAAGGCAAGTTGCCCCGCACAGGGCTGGTCATGTGGCCTTGAAAATCAGTCCAACATTCGCGTGTGAAGTCGTACAGCTTGCAAGCTTTGGCTGTTTTGAAATACCAGCCCCAAGAGAAGGGCTGAACAATGATGCGGCCAGGCAGCATTTCTTCCAATTTGGCTTGTGCTTGCTTTAAGCGATAGAGCGGAATGCTCATGTCCACGTGGTGCGCTGTGTGCTCCATGATGTGGTGCACCATGTTGCCAATTTTCATGGGAAAAGTCAGGTGCACGGTGGTGGACACAAAGGGCTGTGCTTTGGTCCACGCCGATTTGTCGTTGTGCCAAGAAACGCGAACATGGGTGTGGTGAACATAAACCACGAAACCAATCATGGTATTCCAGAACAAGAAGGGCACCAGCACGCCCATGAGCCATGTGAGCCACACAGATTGTCCGGTAGCCCCCGCTGCATAGCCCATCACGCCAATCCAGAGTAAGCCGAACACTGTGACCAACAAGCTGTCTTTGAAGAAGATGGGACGGCGCGTAGGCATGTGTGTTTTGTTGGGAAAGAACTCGCGCTTCCACCAAATTTCAACGAGGTAATACAAACCTGGAGCCCAGCCACTGCGGTAAAGGTATTGCATCAAGCGGCCAACGGGGCCGAGGGCGGCAAATTCTTCAGCCGTGAGCGGCGTCCAAACAAAGTCAACACCTTTCAAGTTGGTGTAGCCATGGTGCACCACATTGTGGCCAGTGTCCCACAGGCTGAAGGGTGTGAGCGAGTACAAGAACGCGTAACGGCCAATCCATTTGTTCAATTCGCGATGCGGGGTGAGGCTTTGGTGACAAGCATCATGGCCAATGATGAACAAACGACCAATCACAAAACCAGCTGCACAGCCGCACAAGAGTTTGAGCCACACAGATTCGACCAACACTGTGCCCGCCACCAGGCCCATGAACAAGGCGGTGTCAACCAGCAAGAGAACAAAGGCGCGAAGCGTGGAGCGATCAGACAGGGGCTTAAGCCACTCGCGAATGATTTTCCGATGGGGCATGTCTTGATCTAGCGGAATCGGGTGCAAATTTTCAGGTGTGGCGTTTGTAGTCATAAAAAAGCGAGAAGCTCAAGGCGCAGAAGCCGTGCTGGGGTGCCATCAAAATAGATACCCCGAGTCTAAACCGAGTGTCTTTTCCCGTGAGTGACATGGGTCAATGGCAGCGCAATGGAAGCTTGCTAGGGGAAACCTGAACAGATTGTAAGGAAATCCCTGGCTTTTGCGAACGCTTTGCTCTTTTTTTGGGGGGGGCCAAAGCCTGTGAGCGCTTGTGTGTAAAACCCTCGATTAACCTATGATCTGCGCTTGTTTTGTCAATTTGAAGCGGCTTCAAGCCTTATTTTTCCATGACCGCACGAAATACCACTGTCCTTGCCGACGCCAATGCGCCGCCAATTACTCAGCTTTTGGCTGAATTTGTTGCCTCTCATCCCTCTAAAGGCTGGTCCGATGCCGTGGAAGCCCAAGCGCATCGCACCTTTGCCAATTGGGCGGGCTGCGCCGTTGGCCCCAGCGCCCACGAAACCATGGAAGCCGCATTGGGCGCAGTGAAAGAGTTGGCGCCTTCGGCTCAAGCTTGTGTATTGGGGCGAAGCGAGCGCGTTGACATGGCCAATGCGGCCTTGCTCAATGGCATCAGCTCACATACCTTTGACTTCGATGACACCCATTTGAAGACCATCATTCACCCTGCAGGTCCGGTGGCCTCTGCCATCTTGGCACTGGGAGAGCATCTGAATTCAACCGGTCGTCAGTTGATCGATGCCTTGGTGCTGGGCGTGGAGGTGTCCTGCCGCGTGGGCAATGCGGTGTATCCCAACCACTACGACCGCGGTTGGCACATCACAGGCTCAACAGGCATGTTGGGCAGTGCGGCTGCCTGCTCACGCTTATTGAGTTTGAACGCCAAGCAAACGCAAATGGCATTGGGCATTGCCGCTTCACAACCCGTTGGTTTGCGTGAACAGTTTGGCACCATGACCAAACCTTTCCATCCCGGGGGTGCAGCCAAAGTCGGATTGATGTCTGCCCTGATGGCCAAGCACGGGTACACCGCGTCAACTCGGGCCTTGGAAGCGCCGCGTGGTTTGATGCAAGTGTTTTCCGATAAAACCGATTGGAAAGAAATCACAGAAAACTTAGGAAAAACTTGGGAAATTGAACTCAATACCTACAAGCCTTTTGCTTGCGGCATTGTGATCCACCCCGCCATCGATGCCTGCGTGCAATTGCGCGAGAAACACAACTTGAAGCCCGAGCAAGTGGCCAAAGTGACTTTGAAGGCGCACCCCTTGGTGCAAGAACTCACGGGCAAAAAAACACCGACCGATGGCTTGCTGGCCAAGTTCAGCGTGTTCCATTCATGCGCGGTAGCCCTCATTCATGGCCGCGCGGGTGAACATGAGTACGCTGACGATGTGGTGCGCTCAGCTTTGGTGATCGGCGTGCGCGACAAAGTGGAATTGATTGTGGACAGAAGCATTCACGAAGCATCTGTTGACGTGACCGTTGAAACCACCGATGGTCAAAAGCATCACATCTACATTGAGCGCGCCATTGGCAGTTTGGAAAAGCCAATGAGCAATGCACAACTCAAGGCCAAGTTTGTCGATCAAAGCACGCCTATTTTGGGCGCTGCCAAAACAGAAGAAGCTTGGAACCTTTGCATGAGCTTGGCAGCGCAAACAAATTTGGAGAGGCTGCTGAAGAGTTTGACCCGGAATTAGTAGAAAATCACACCATGGATTTGCAGACCTCTTCACTGCTCGCCACGTCAGGTTTGTTGCTGGCTTTGGGCTTTCGGCATGGCCTTGACCCAGATCACATTGCGGTGGTCGATGGCATGACACGCCTGCGCCAGAACGGCAGCGCATATTGGAAAGCACGCCTCACCGGATTTCAATTTGCAGTGGGTCACAGCCTCACCATTTTGCTGGCAACCTTTGTGTTCTACCTTTATGGGGTTCAGTTGCCAGAATGGTTAGATGCTGTGGGACTTTGGATTTCAACGTTTTTCTTGTTGTGGTTGGCTTTCCGAAATCTCAAGTTTTGCTTTTCAGCCAGTGAGGATCACCACCATTCCGGAAGCCCGCTTCAGCGCAAAGTTCTGCAAGCCATGGGGCCGTTTGCTCACCCTATGGGCGTAGGTTTTGGATTCGCCATTTCATTTGATTCTTTGGCGCAAGCTGGACTGATGGCAGCCAAAGGCCATGAGTTGGGTGGTTTCTTTGCCATTGTCGCCATGGCAGTGAGTTTTGGTACAGGCATGATCCTGGCTGATACCAGCAATGGTTTGCTCATGCACTGGTTGGTCAATCGGAGTCACCAGTTGGCACATCGGGCGGGCCGAATCATGAGTGGCGTTGTGGCGACTCTGTCACTGATGGTTGTTGCCGTTGGCCACAGCAGCCAGCACTTTACCTACTTGGAACAAATTTGGGATGTCTGGGGTGGCTACATTGGCATTAGCGTCACCGGCATTGCCGTATTGGTTTACTTGATAAGCGCCCGCATCTACAAGTCAAAGAATTTCAACTCGATTGAATCGGTGAGTTAGCGGAAAAGCAGGCTTCAGAGGTAGTTACTGAAAATATGTTCTCCTTGTGTCACTGATTTCGTGGGAAAATTGAAATTAAATGACATCGGAGACATGTACACATGCCCACTCGCGCCACCAAAATCGTTGCCACATTAGGCCCTGCATCCAGCGATCCCGCTTTGCTCGAGGCCATGATTCGCGCAGGTGTGAATGTGGTTCGTTTGAACTTCAGCCATGGCAAAGCGCAGGATCACATTGACCTTGCAAAGTTGGTGCGTGAGGCGGCCACTCGTGCGGGCCGAGAAGTGGCCATCATGGCCGATTTGCAAGGCCCCAAAATTCGCGTTGGCAAGTTTGCCGAAGGCAAAGTCATGTTGGCGCCAGGTGCCAAGTTTGTGCTTGACGCCTCCCGCGCAGAACCCGGTGACTTAACAGGCGTTGGCCTTGATTACAAAGAGCTTCCCCGCGATGTCAAGTCTGGCGATGTGTTGTTGTTGAACGATGGTCTGATTGTGCTCACCGTTGACTCAGTGCAAGGTGAAAAAGTCAACACCACTGTCAAGTTAGGTGGCGAGTTGTCCAACAACAAAGGCATTAACAAACAAGGTGGGGGCCTGACTGCGCCAGCTCTCACAGCCAAGGACATGGAGGATATTAAAACCGCCATGAGTTTCCAGGCAGATTACGTGGCGGTGAGTTTTCCTAAAAATGCCACTGACATGGAAATGGCCCGTCAGTTGGCCAATGTGGCCGCGGCCCAGTACAACCACAAGCCCGGTTTGATTGCCAAAATTGAACGCGCAGAAGCCATTCCCCGCTTGGAAGAAATTTTATTGGCCAGCGACGGCATCATGGTGGCCCGCGGCGACTTGGCCGTAGAAGTCGGCAATGCCGTGGTCCCCGCTCTGCAAAAGCGCATGATCAAACTGGCCCGTGCGCACGACAAAGTGGTCATCACGGCCACGCAGATGATGGAAAGCATGATCACCAACCCAGTGCCTACACGCGCAGAAGTGAGTGACGTGGCCAACGCGGTGTTGGATGGCACCGATGCTGTGATGTTGAGCGCTGAAACAGCAGCCGGTAAGTTCCCCCTTGAAACCGTTGTGGAGATGGCCAAAATTTGTTTGGCCGCTGAAGCGGCCGAAGAGTTTGAATTGGATGCCGATTTCAGTGGTCAGACCTTCAGCCGAATTGACCAGTCCATCGCCATGGGCGCATTGTTCACGGCGCACCACCTGCATGCAAAGGGCATTGTGGCCCTCACTGAATCTGGTTCAACCGCTCTGTGGATGAGCCGCCACCGCGTCAAAATACCTATTTACGCATTGACGACCAAGCTCAGCTCGCAGCGCAAAATGGCACTTTACCGCAATGTTCGTCCCTTGTTAATGGACACCAGTGCAGACCGCGATACAGCTTTGGCACAAGCAGAAAAACATTTGAAGACTCGCGGCATTGTGTCCTCGGGTGATATCTACGCCATCACATGTGGTGAGCCCATGGGTGCACCAGGCGGTACCAACATGCTCAAAATTTCAAGAGCCGAATAAGTACTAGCTTTTTCGCCTTCGCCCAATGAGGTGAAAAAGAGCATGGCTCATCCAGCCTACAGTCCAGCACAACCATGCCGTCCAAAGGGTGTGGCTCATGAAGTGCGCACCGCGCATTTGCTGTGAGAACCCCAAAATAAATCCGACGCCGATTGTCAAAACCAGCCACAGCATGGCGCCAGGGGCATTGTTTTGTCGAAGACCAAAGTAGGCCGCCATGAAAGCGAAGCCGGTGGAGGCGTGGCCTGCCGGAAAGCAATGACCACCGCCGCCATCCTGAACCCCCAGGTTCCAATGAGACACATAGGGAGCAGCCCCGCCAAACGCCTGCAGGTCCCATGGGCAACTTGTTTGGCTGAAGCCTTTGATCAAAGTCACCGACAAGAGTGCGCTGAACACAGATAAAAACAAGCGGACTCGATCGGCTGTGGCCAAGGCTCTGAGTGCACCCCAGGGCCGCCAGATGCCAATCAGCATGGCCAAGAAAAAAAACCAGCCCAAATTGCGAGCACCCACATGCATGATTTTGGCCATCCACCAGTGGTCACGCAGGGCAAAACCGCTGAGTTCACCCCACAGGGTAGCAAGATGCATGTCCCAAGCTGTGCTGTCCCAAGCCAAGAAAGCGATCAACAAAATCAGGCTGACGACGGCATAGGGTCGCCAAATACAAGGGCGCTGTTCTGTCGAAAATGATTGAAGCGGGCTCAACATAGGTTAAATCATAGTCTGCTTGGTTCAAAGCCGGCCAAAACCAAACGGCGCTTGTTAAAATCAGAGCCAGTTACAAGCCAGTTACATCTCGACAGCATTTGAATTCATTTGCCCCATGGATGCAATCAAGTTGCTTGACAATGAATCTTTAACTCTCAGGGATCTTTCACCATGGCACTCGTATCGATGCGCGAGCTTCTGGACCATGCAGCAGCCAACGGCTACGGCATTCCAGCTTTCAACGTCAACAACTTGGAGCAAGTTCAGGCCATCATGGAGGCTGCCAAAGAAACCGGCGCCCCGGTGATCATGCAAGCTTCAGCAGGTGCCCGCAAATATGCGGGTGAAGGTTTTTTGAAGTTGCTCATTCAAGCGGCTGTTGAGTCTTATCCTGACATTCCCGTGGTGATGCACCAAGATCACGGTCAAAGCCCCGATGTTTGCCAAGGCGCTATCAATTTGGGTTTCAGCTCGGTCATGATGGACGGCAGCTTGGAGGCTGATGGCAAAACCATCGCCAGCTATGAATACAACCTGGAAGTGACGCAAAAGGTGGTCAGCATGGCGCATAAATTAGGCATCACCGTAGAAGGTGAGTTGGGTTGTTTGGGTTCGTTGGAAACCATGCAAGGTGACAAAGAAGACGGCCACGGAACTGACGCTGTCATGACCCGGGAACAGCTTTTAACCGACCCTGAACAAGCTGCCGATTTTGTAAAACGCACGCAGCTCGATGCCTTGGCCATTGCCATCGGAACCAGCCACGGTGCCTACAAATTCACCCGCAAGCCCACAGGCGACATTTTGGCCATTGACCGCATTCAAGCCATTCACAAACGCATTCCCAACACGCACCTTGTCATGCATGGCTCTTCCAGTGTGCCGCAAGATTTGCTGGCCATCATTCGCGAATTTGGCGGCAACATGAAAGAGACCTACGGCGTGCCTGTGGAAGAAATTCAAAAGGCCATCAAGTTTGGCGTACGCAAAGTCAACATCGACACCGACATCCGTTTGGCCATGACCGCTGCTGTGCGCAAATTCATGGCACAAAACCCCGAGAAGTTTGACCCCCGCGATTGGCTCAAACCTGCGCGCGAAGCGGCCAAACAAATTTGCAAACAACGCTACATCGAGTTTGGTTGTGAAGGCCAGGCCGCCAAAATCAAAGGCCACAGCTTGCAAGTGGTGGCGGCGCAATACGCAAAAGGTGAGTTGGCGCAAGTTGTCCACTGAAATTGGCTCGATAATGCAGACACTATGACGATCGTTTCTGCATTGCACACTTCTGCGCTCACCTCCCTCACCTTGCTCGCACGAGGCAAGGTGCGTGACAACTATGCAGTAGGAACCGATCGCATCTTGATGGTGGCCTCCGACCGTATCAGTGCCTTTGACGTCATCATGGGCGAGCCAATTCCTGGCAAGGGCGTGTTGCTCACACAAATGGCCTTGTACTGGTTTGACAAACTCGGCCCCAAGGGCCTGAACCTCTGTCCTATTCACCTCACTGGCGATGCACCTGAAAGCGTTGTAAGTGCCGCTGAAGTGTCGCAAGTCCAAGGTCGCTCCATGTTGGTCAAGCGCTTGAAGCCGCTTCCTGTTGAGGCTGTGGTGCGTGGTTACTTGGCCGGTAGCGGTTGGAAGGAATACCAAGAAGGACAAGCAGTGTGTGGTGTCAAATTGCCTTCTGGATTGAAGAACGCCAGCAAACTGCCCGAACCCATTTACACGCCTGCAGCCAAAGCCGCTGTGGGCGAGCACGACGAAAACATCACGTTTGAAAAAACAGTCGAAATGATCGGTCTCGACTTGGCCACGCGCATCAGAGACATCAGCATTGCCATCTACAAAGCTGCCAGTGCCATTGCCGCCGAAAAAGGCATCATCATTGCCGACACCAAATTTGAATTTGGTCTCGATACAGATGGCACTTTGGTCTTGATGGACGAGGTGCTGACACCCGACTCATCGCGCTACTGGCCAGCGGAAAGTTATGTGGAAGGCGTCAATCCACCGAGCTACGACAAGCAGTTTTTGCGTGACTGGCTAGAAAGCAACCTGGTCAACGGAAAGCCTTGGGACAAAACACCGCCCGCTCCGCGTTTACCCCGTGAGGTGATTGAAAAGACCTCGGCAAAATACGAAGAAGCACTGCAGCGCTTAACGCGTTAATTTCGCAGTCGCTTCTAACGTTGGAGAAGCTTTTCATGATCAGTTTGTTTCGCTCAGCGTCTGAGCTCATGGTGCAATATGCGCACTACCACCGCGACCGCCGAAATATCGTCACGCATTTGGTGGGCATCCCCTTGATTGTGTTGTCCATTGGCATGTTGCTGTCTTTAGTGGCCTTCGACTTGGCGGGCCACACTGTCACTTTGGCGGGCTTGCTGTGGGTGCTTTCAACCCCTTGGTACCTCACGCGTGGCAACCTGCTCTTGGGACTGGCCACCAGCTTGGTCAATGGGGCTTTGATTGCATTCGCACACACGCCCGAGGCCACAACGGGTTGGGGCCTGGCAGCACTGTATGACGCCGCTTGGTTTCCAGGCTTGGTTGTGTTTGTGATCGGCTGGATCATTCAGTTTGTAGGCCACATTTTTGAAGGGCGCAAGCCGGCATTTGTAGACGATGTGGTGGGCCTGTTGGTGGGCCCCATGTTTGTGGTGGGCGAGGTCTTGATGATGGCCGGCATGCTGCGCGGCATGCACAGCCTGATTGAGGCGCAGGCGGGCGCTCCGCGCTAATTCAATCAGCGCAATGCGCTGATCAACCTAGCACTGCGTGCTGATCAGTTCAGCATCATGCTGAGCTTGCGCCGATAGCTGGTCACCATGGCCGCTTGCGGGTCTTCTTGCACCGCACTTTTGCCCATCAGTTCAATGCCTCCCGCAGATTTGCCTGTGTGATCGGCGCCACCTTTAGGGA
>Ga0114978_10004103_pt1 | contig 11834 bp, 8 predicted proteins | sample S_140212_EF_Meta_FD_87027 | JGI IMG/M metagenome (GOLD analysis project Ga0114978, IMG submission 87027) | Freshwater microbial communities from Lake Simoncouche, Canada to study carbon cycling - S_140212_EF_MetaG | ecosystem: Environmental > Aquatic > Freshwater > Lake | place: Lake...
GAAGCTTCTTCGGCAAATCACGAAGCTCGGCCGCCTTCACTTCTGCCTCCTGGTGGCGGTTCTCCCCAAAATCACGAACCCCCAACGCGTAGAGCTCGCGCATAGTGCTCACGGGGTGAAATTTCGTCACGACAATGAGCGTGATTTCCGAAGGATTCCGCCCCGCGCCGGCGCACGCCTCGGCAATCCCCTCACGAACGGCGGCAAGCCGGGCAGCGAGCACGTTACTTGAGGAAGTCGGGAATATCGAGATCGTCGTCGGCGAAGACGGGATCAATCGATAGGGATGTGGTTGCCGCCGGGGTCGTCATCACGGCGATGTAGTCATCATCAGAGAAGACCCCCGTGGTCGACGTAATCACTGTCTCTTCCACGACAACCGTCTCGGTTACCGGCAGAACGGAGCCGGTGTCGGTCGAGTTGTACGTTGCGCGCGGTGCGGGGCGGTGGGCGGGCTCTCCACCGTCAAAACCAGCCGCAATCACGGTAACGCGAACTTCGTCTCCGAGGGTGTCGTCGATGACGGCACCAAAAATAATGTTGGCCTCAGGATGAACGGCTTCGCCAACGAGGGCAGCGGCATCGTTGATTTCGAAGAGGCCGAGGTTCGACCCGCCCTGGATTGACAGGAGGACACCACGGGCGCCGTCGATACTGGCTTCCAACAGCGGGGATGCAATGGCGAGTTCGGCGGCCTTGATAGCGCGATCGGCTCCCCGCGCCGATCCGATGCCCATCAGAGCCGAACCGGCACCCTGCATGACGGACTTGACGTCGGCAAAGTCGAGGTTGATGAGGCCCGGGGTCGTGATGAGGTCCGTGATTCCCTGCACACCGGCGAGGAGGACCTGGTCGGCTGTGGTGAACGCCTCTTGGACGCTGATGCTGCGGTCGCTGATTTCGAGCAAGCGATCATTGGGGACGACGATGAGCGTGTCTACCTCGGCGCGCAACTGTGCAACGCCAACGTCAGCCTGTGCTGAGCGACGACGACCCTCGAAACTAAAAGGTTTGGTGACAACACCGATTGTCAGCGCACCAATGGACTTGGCAATCTTTGCCACAACGGGCGCGCCGCCCGTTCCGGTTCCGCCGCCCTCGCCCGCGGTAACGAAGACCATGTCCGCACCGGCCAGTGCCTCTTCAATTTCTTCAGCGTGATCCTCAGCGGCTTTTCGACCGACCTCGGGATCGGCGCCGGCACCCAGACCACGCGTGAGCTCACGGCCAACATCAAGCTTGACGTCGGCCTCGCTGAGCAAGAGCGCCTGAGCATCGGTATTGATGGCAATGAACTCGACGCCCTTGAGCCCAAGCTCAATCATGCGGTTGACAGCGTTAACGCCGCCACCGCCGACGCCGACAACCTTGATGACGGCGAGGTAGTTCTGATTCATTGACACGTGTGGCCTCCACTGGAACTCTAAACTTCTACTTGAAGATTAATGTTATGCTCAGTATGCATTTAGTTGTTTTGAGGTTATGGCCCCCCGGCCGGGTCACCGTGCGCGACACGCGCGTAACGCGGAACCGTCGACAATCTTCGTCTAGCGAACCACGGCCGTCTTCGGTGACGACACGTCATATTCGCTGACCGTCCCCACCGGCGCACTCGCAATGAGAGCCGAGAGCACGCTTGACTTGAGAGCCGCGTTATCGGAGCCGCCCCAAAAGACGCGCGCTCCGGAGTCAGCCAAAACAATGACGACGTCATCGGTTGTGGTCGCAATAACGCGATCAACCTGTCCCGCTAGCGATGCCGGTAAAGCATTAAGCACATTCACTCCGGCACGAAAGCCTACGGAATCCGTGGAATTTCCGGCAACCTCAAACAACGGGTATCCCGGCGTTCTCTCGGCGGATTGTTCAATGACAACGCCGGCCGGATCAACGAGGGTGAAGCCGCCCTCACTCGTCAGGTACCCCACCGGCACGCGCTCCACAATCCGAATCAGGAGGGTATGGGGCGGCAGCGACTCCGTGGAGTAGCTACTAATCAGAGGCTGAGCCGCTACGGCATCCTTAATGGCACCGAAATTGACCAGGGGAAGAGGCTTACCAATTTCGCCCTGCAACGCCGCTTGAATCTCCGTCACGGGAACCCTGGCGGCCCCCACGACGGTGATTTCCTGCAGAGCCATGACCGGTGTAAAGGCGCCCACCGCAACGAACAGCATGACGGCCAGGAATGCGCCACCAGCACTCAGCCAGACCGCGCGCCGGCGGCGAAGGTGAGCGGTGAAACGACGGACTTCTTCACGCTCAAAGCTCTTGCGGGCCCGGGTAGCTTGCGACAATTTCTTGCGGGCAGCAGTAGCGTCCGTGGGCTGCCGACGCATTCGTCCGGCCCTCAAACGCGACTGGAGAGTCGGACGCTCCTGGGGTAGCTTCGTCGCCTCAACAGCCCTGGAGCTGCGGCCAACGGGCTGCGCCTTGGGGGCCATGGGTGCAGAAGGAACCTTGAGTCCATTGGGAACTTGGGGAACTTGGGGAACTTGGGGAACTTGGGGAACTTTGGGAACTTTGGGAACTTGGGGAACTTTGGGAACTTTGGGAACTTTGCTCTGTCGGCCCGAACTGCCCGGATCTGGGCGAGGCGTTATGCCGCCCTGCTGGGGACGTTTCACCTAGCGCGCAGCCTTTGCTGCCGCCGTCGTCGCTGCTGCCGCCGCCGTCGCCGTGGGGTCAAACGCTGGCGTGGCCGCAAGAGCCTCGAGGATGTGAGGGATGATGCGATAAACATCACCGCATCCGAGCGTGATGACGAAATCGCCCGGCTGGGCCATGGCGGCAACAGCATCGGCGGCATCCTGCCAATCAGGGATAAAGGCAACCTTGCTGGCGTCAACAAAATGATCGGCGACCAGTGCCCCCGTTACGCCCTCCACTGGATCTTCACGAGCGCCATAAACGTCAAGGACAATCGTGAGGTCGGCATCGGCCTCAAGGGTTTGGGCAAATTCTTCGGCGAACATCTTCGTGCGGCTGTAGAGGTGCGGTTGATGAACCGCAATGATTCGCCCCGTTCCAACGACGGTGCGAGCGGCGCGCAACACAGCGGTCACTTCGGTCTGGTGGTGAGCGTAATCATCGAAGACGCTCACGTCGCGAACGGTGCCGTGAAGCTCAAAGCGGCGCTCCGTTCCACCAAACTTGGCGATGCCGGCTAGGGCGGCCGCTGGCTCCAGCCCAAGGCCCACCAGGACGGCAAACGCTCCCGCCGCATTCAGCGCGTTGTGGTGACCGGGAACCAGCAAGGTCGCTTCATAGCTCGTGCCCAGATAATCGATCACGATCCGGACGGGGCCGCCTGAGGTATCGATAACGCTGAGGCGAACATCCGCTGTGGGTGATTCTCCGAACGTTATGACTCGTGGTCCGGCGATGAGAGAAGTGACATCAACGGCGCCTGGGTCATCGCTGGAAATCACCACAAGTTCGGAGGCAGCATTCGCGAAGTCGACGAACGCCTGATCGAACGCCTCCCGAGAACCGTAGTGATCGAGGTGATCGGCATCAACGTTCGTAATGAGGGCAACGGCCGTGTCGTACAGGAGGAAGGATCCATCGGATTCATCTGCCTCAACAACGAACAGCTTGCCAGAGCCGGTATCAGCACTGAGGCCGTAGGACTGGATGACGCCGCCGTTGACAAAGCTCGGGTCTTCTTCAAGCTCCCGCAATCCGGTGACAATCATGCCGGTCGACGTGGTCTTGCCGTGGGCGCCCGCGACGGAAATCAAACGGCGTCCCCGGGTCAGCCACTCAAGCGCACGCGAGCGATGCAAAATGGGAAGATTCTTTTGCTGGGCGAGAACGTATTCGGGATTGTTCTCCCACAGCGCTCCGGTGACAACAACGGTGTCGGCGTCCCCAAGGTTTGCCGCATCGTGCCCAATGGCCACGGGAATGCCCAGCTCACGCATTTGACTGACGGCGTGTGATTCGCGAACGTCGGAACCAGTGACAGTGAGACCGGCGTCGACAAAGAGCCTCGCGATTCCACTCATTCCTGAACCACCGATCCCGACAAAGTGCACGGTACCCAAAGTCTCCGGGGCCAATACAGTCGACTCAGGCTTAATCACGACGAACACTCTTCTCCGGCACCCGCGAAATTCACGACGGCCAACATTCTTTATAACCTACGTCGCCGGGAGTTAGGGGTGCGACAAGGCCAATTCGATCAGATTGACCATTCTGGAGGTGCCGTCCCGAACTCCCGCGGAAGCAGCAGCACCGCCCATTTCGACGATTTTTGCCTCGTCGCGCAGGAGTGGAATGAGATTAGTTCGCACCCATTCAGGAGTGAACTCCCGATCGGCGACGAGCACTCCCCCGCCGCGAGCGACGACCCCCGCGGCATTGAAACGCTGTTCGCCGTTGCCTACGGGATACGGAACGTAGACGGCCGGGATTCCCAGCGCCGCAAGCTCGGAAACCGTGGCCGATCCGGCCCGGGAAACCACGAGTGTCGCCGCAGCCAAAGCTGCCTCCATACGGTCACAGTAGGTCACAGCCACGTACCCCGGCGCCTCAGCCAGGCGTTTTGGACCATTGGCCCCCACGATGTGCAAAATCTGATAGCCAGTCCGGAGGACGTCACTAACAGATTCTGTGATGGTCTCGTTGATGCTGCGGGCACCTTGCGACCCGCTCGTCACCACCAATGTGGGGCGGTCAGGCTCAAGTCCAAAACTGACACGCGCGTCCTGGCGCGTCGCTCCGACATTCAATACTTCAATCTCATGGCGAAGCGGCATGCCCACGAGAGTGGCGTGGGGCAGTGGCGTTCCGTCAAAGGCAACGCCAACATAGGGAGTGTCGCGCGCGCCCAGACGGTTGGCCAAGCCCGGCCGCGCGTTTGCCTCATGAATGACGAGCGGCGTGCGCGTATTGCGGGCCGCGACATACGCGGGCGCCGAAGCAAACCCGCCAACACCAATGACGCAGTCGATGTTGCGATCGATGATGAGTTTCTCCAAGGAACGAACAGCTCCGCGCCACTGCGTAACGAAACGCAACGCCGCCTTGTTGGGGCGACGGGGAAACGGTAATCGGGGAATCGTGACAAGTTCATAGCCGCGTTCCGGCACCAGTTTCGCTTCGAGACCCTCGGCCGTCCCAACGACGACGATGCTCGCGGTCGGGTCGCGGTGCCGCAATTCATCAGCGATGGCCAAGAGCGGGTTGACGTGCCCCGCCGTTCCACCCCCAGCCAGTAGGTAGGACGTCATCGGTAGTCCTTTTTCGACGCGCGGGTGAACGAAAGGACCACACCGATGGCCAGCAACGTTGCGATAAGCGCTGTCCCGCCGCTAGAGAGCAAGGGCAACGGGACCCCCAAAACGGGGAGCACTCCCAACACGACACCGATATTCACGAACGCTTGACCCACAATCCAAACCATGATGGCGCCGGTCGTCACCCGAACCATCTCGTCGGGAGCATCTTTGACAATGCGCATGAAGGCAATCGCCAATAAGACGAAGAGAACCAACACCAAGACGGCGCCGATCATGCCGAGTTCTTCGCCAATGATTGCGAAAATGTAGTCGTTATCCGCAGCAGGAAGCCACGACCACTTGGCCTTGGAGTTTCCGAGACCGACACCAAAAATACCGCCGCCCGCAAGGGCCCACTTTCCGTGGAGAGGTTGCCAGCAAGAGTTCGTGTAGTCGGTGCAGTTTTCACTCAGGTAACTGAAAATGCGAGCCATCCGGTTGGGGCTGGTGACCGCCAGAAGAAACACCATGAGGCCACCGAGCAGAACCGGGATCATGACGATGCGAAGCTTGACTCCGGCGAAGAAAACGGCGGCAATCACGATCATTCCCAGAATAATGACGGTACCGAGGTCACCGCCCAAAAGGACGAGAAAAATCGGCAGGAGTGCTGGCAGCAGCGTCAGAAGGACTTTCCAGTTCGCGGCGCCATTGCGCTGAACGCTGCGAGGCAGCGCGACGCCTAACCAGACCGCAACCGCCAGTTTCAAGAATTCCGACGGCTGAGCCGTGAATCCGCCGAGGTTGATCCAGTTCCGGTTTCCGCCCGAGGCATACCCCAGCGGGGTGAAGACCAAAAGTTGCAAAACGCATCCAATGGCCAAAAAAGTCAGTGCCCATTTGCGCCAAAAAACGAGAGGAAGCTGGCTAAGCACCATCATGACCGGAAGGCCGATTGCGGCATACGCCGCCTGGCGCGCGAAAGCGCCAAAGAATTGCCCATCTTGCAGAAATGAGTCGACCGACGATGCTGACAACACCATCAAGAGCCCAATGATGACTAAAACAATCGTGATGCCCAACAACCAAAAAAAGTTTGGGGAATCGGCGCGAAATACCTTGCCCAAGTTGATGCGTGCCGTCATAAACGACTCGGCAACGGTCGGCCCATTCCCAGCATCGACGTGGTTGGTACCCGCGCGATTTGTCCCCCCACGGTTGGCCAATGGGCGAGCGCCAGGAGTTCGGACTCTGGGCGATTGGCCCATAAGCGTTCTCCTTGACGGCTGACGGACGTCAGGGGAATTGCTTACGCGCGGGATTCGGTTATGAGCGCGAGGCGGATTGCTCATCCGCCTCACCTCCTACCCTGTCTCGAACCGCCTGCGCAAAGAGGCGGCCGCGCTCCGCGTAATCTGAAAATTGATCCATCGATGCTGCCGCGGGGGCCAGCAAAACGACGTCACCGCTCTGAGCCATGTCGGCGGCAAAATTCACCGCATGGAACATAACATCCCTATTTTCTTCCGTGCTCACCTGTGCGAGGGGCAGGGTCGGCGCGTGTCGCGTGAATGCAGCCGCGAGAGCCTCCCGGTCGCGGCCAATAAGCACCGCACCTCTCAGGCGCGAAACGTGTTTGGCAACGAGGTCATCGATGTCGACACCCTTCAAAAGACCGCCAACAATCCACACAATTGACTCATTGGCAGCCAGAGACGCGTTCGCCGCGTGGGGATTTGTTGCCTTCGAATCGTCAATCCACGTGACGTCATTGACGTGGGCCACGACTTCATTGCGATGCGCATCGAGCCGAAAAGTATGAAGGGCTTCCGAAATGTCTTCGGGAGACGCCCCGAAAGCGCGAGCCAATGCCGCTGCCGCCAAAATGTTGGCGACGATGTGGGGTGCCGTCAGGCCCTGCGCGTGGAGCTCATCCAGCGTGGTTATTTCTGACGCCGTCGTGTGGCGATCATCGAGAAATGCTCGGTCACACAGGATTCCCTCCACGACGCCCAGGTCGCTCGGTCCGGGGACGCTCAGGCCGAATCCGATTGCCCGTGCTCCCTCGACCACTTCGGCGTCCTCGACCATTTTCTGGGTGCGAGCATCCGCCTTGTTATAGACACAGGCAACAGCAACATTGCGGTAAATCTTGGCTTTTGCCGCGACGTAAGCCTCAAAGGAACCGTGCCAGTCCAAATGATCCTCGGCGACGTTCAGACAGACCGCTGAGTGGGGCCAAATCTCGTTCAGGTAATGCAACTGGTAACTCGACAGCTCCACGACGAGAACGTCGAAGCCCTGGGGGTCACGAATAGCGTCGAGCACGGGAACGCCAATGTTGCCGCACGGGGCAACCCGAAAACCGGCGGTCGCGAGCATGGCAGCCGCCATTTGCACCGTCGTCGTCTTGCCGTTGGTTCCCGTCACGAGAAGCCATTCAGCGGGCTTTCCCACTTTGTCGCGAAGGCGCCAGGCCAATTCGACATCGCCCCACACGTCAATGCCGCGCTCGGCGGCCCACAACAGAATGGGATGGTCTGGATGATAGCCCGGAGACACCACAATGACGTCTGGCGAGAACTCAAGGAGCTCGCGAGGGATAAGTGCCGCGCCCGATTCCTGCACATAGGTTGCGCCAATAACCTCGCACATGCGGATGCGTAATTCGTCCGCCCCGGCAGCGACCACCAAAACCTCACACCCGAGCTCTGCCAGCGTGTCGGCGGCAGCAAAACCGGTTACTCCAAGGCCCAAAACGGCTGCTCGAAGGTGAGCCCACGGGGCATGCCAACTCGTCAGTGCGGCAAGATTTGGGGACCCACGGTGACTATTGCCCACGATAAACGCCGCCTATTTCGAGAGCCACTCGAAGTAGAACAGTCCTACTCCCGCGGCAACGCACAAGCCCGAAATAATCCAGAAGCGAACCACAATGGTAACTTCGGCCCATCCCTTGAGTTCAAAATGATGATGAATCGGGCTCATCAAGAAGATTCGTTTGCCGTGCGTGATTTTGAAGTACGCACGTTGCACGATAACCGAACCCGTGTCCACGACGAACAACCCGGCCAAAATAACCAGGAGCAATTCGGTCTGACTCAAAATGGCCAGCGCCGCGAGGGCCCCACCGAGTGCCAACGATCCGGTGTCGCCCAAGAAAATTTGCGCTGGCGAGGTGTTCCACCAGAGAAAACCAATCAGAGCTCCCACAATGGCGGCAGCGACGATGGCGAGGTCTAGGGGGTCGCGGGTCTCGTAACACTTGTACTGCACTGCGGGGTCCAAACGCAGGCTGTAGCACGACTGGTTGAACTGCCAAAAGTTGATAATGACGAATGATCCGATGGCAAAAATTGATGCGCCAGTGGCGAGGCCATCCAAACCATCCGTGACATTCACCGCGTTAGACGTGGCGGTAACAATCAGCACAATCCAGAGGGCAAATACGATAATGCCCGCAATGAGTCCCAGCTGCATAAAGTCAATCGGGGTATTGCGCAGGAATGAAATGTGAGTGGATGCTGGGGTCTGGCCTGTTTCATCCGGAAAGCTGATGGCCAAAACCGCGAAGGCAACAGCGACAGCGACCTGACCGATGATTTTAGAAACACCGCCAAGACCGAGGCTACGTTGCTTGTGCGTCTTGATGAAGTCATCGATGAAGCCGACGACACCGAGTCCCACCATGAGGAAGAGAACGAGCAACGAAGAAAGCTCAACGATGGCCCCGGTTACCCAGACCGCCCCGAAATAAGCGATTAACACCCCCAGGATGACGACAATGCCACCCATCGTCGGAGTGCCTTTTTTGAGGTGGTGTTCTTTGGGTCCGTCTTCCCGAATGAACTGTCCCCAGCCGACCGCGCGAAAGACGCGAATGAAAACGGGGGTCATAAAGAGAGTGAAGACGAGGGAAATGGCACCAGCTAACAGGAGAGTGCTCATGCGTAGATCTCTCCTATTCGGTCTCCGAGGAAACGAAGGTTGCCAGCGTTCGATGACTTGACTAAAACGATGTCGCCCACAGTTAGTAGGCCCGAAAGGTAATCGTAGGCCTCATCTTGGGTCTCGAAGTACTTCGACTCGCCATCCCACGAACCCTCATTCATGGCCGAGATGTGCAGTCGACGAGCTCCGGCCCCCACCACAACTAACTCGTTGACGTTCAGGCGCACAACCAAAAGAGCGATTCGGTCATGTTCTTCCCCCGAAAATTCGCCCAACTCGGCCATCTCCCCCAGAACCGCAATAGTGCGATTTTCAGGGCCTGCCACAAGAACCAACGTCTTCAGCGCCGCGGCCATGGAATCCGGGCTCGCGTTGTAGGCATCATTGATGACGGTGACGCCGTTTCCACCCATGAGCTCCATGCGCCAGTGCTCAGCCCGCTCAACGGCTTCCAGAGAGTCCACAATCAGCGAGGTCGTGAACCCCAGCGCACGCCCGACGGCCGCAGCAGCGAGGGCATTCATTACGTGGTGTTCGCCCAAAACTTTAAAGTGAACAGCCACGGGGGCTTCCTGCGGCACATGCAGGAGAAAGCTCGTGCCCTTGAGCGAGGCCTCAATGTCGCTCGCCCGCACGTCGGCGGCCGTTCTCAATCCAAAGGTGACGACCTCACCAGGAGCCTTCGGCAGCATCGACATGACACGAGAATCATCAGCGTTCAGGATGGCGACACCGTCGGCCGGGAGCGCTTCAATGAGCTCACGCTTCGCGGTCACCGTGGCCTCGACGCCCCCGAACTCTCCGGCATGAGCCAGCCCAATCATCAGAACCACAGCAATGTCCGGATGAACCATGGAGGTCAGTCGCGCGATGTGGCCGATGCCACTGGCTCCCAATTCCAAAACCAAGAACTCGGTCTGCTCCGTTACCTTCAACATCGTGAGGGGAGCCCCAACGTCGTTATTGAAGGAGTCACGTGGCGAAACGGTCACGCCCACGCGGCTGCACATTTCGCTCACCAAATTCTTCGTTGTCGTTTTTCCATTGGAGCCGGTAATACCAATGACGCGAAGCTTCCCGAGGGACCGCACGCGAGCAACAACTTCTTTTGCCAACGCTCCTAAGGCGATGACGGTGTCCTCGACCACAATTTGGGGAACGTCGACACTCAGTTCGCGATCCACGATCACGAGAGCGGCACCGTTGGCAACGGCCGCCGGAACAAACAGATGACCATCCGTTTCCTCTCCCGGTTTAGCGACAAAAATGTCGCCCGTCGCAATGAGGCGGGAGTCCGTGTCCGTCGCTCCGGAAACGACCATTGACGGCGTCCCTGAAACAAGGCGCCCGTTCACAATGTGGGCAATTTCTGCCAGCGTAAGGTCAATCATTTTTGAGTCGGGGAATCCATCCAGCCCGCTTCACGAAGAGCAAGGCGCACATCGTCTCGGGCGTCATAATCGAGGTGTTGACCGGCAACCTCGCGGTAGTTTTCGTGTCCAGGGCCGGCGTAAAAAATGGCATCCCCCTCACCAACGAGGGTCAGAGCAAAGCGAACCGCCGCGGTGGGGTCTGCGATCTCAAAGAGTTCACTCGCCGCGTTCGCGCTCCGAGCTCCCTCAAGCAGTTGAGCTCGAATTATGGAAGGATCTTCCGTTCGCGGATGAAAGTCCGTGACGATAACCGCATCCGCCCCGCGGGCCGCAATCTGCCCCATGGCTGAGCGCTTGGTGGTGTCGCGGTCACCATCGGCTCCGAAAACCATGACAATCTTCCCCGGCGTGACACGCCTGAGCGACGAGAGCATGCTGTCAAAGGCATCGGGCGTGTGACCGTAGTCAACGTAAAAAACCGGACCCGCCGGACCCGAGACAATTTCTGCGCGACCGGGGATGAACACGGACAGCGCCCCATCTGGATCGAGGGCAGCCGCGATGTCAACGAGCGAATAGCCTCCCTCTACCAGCATGATGATGGCCAAAGCGGCGTTCGCCGCCATGAAATCGCCCAACAACGGAATCGTGACCGTGAGGCTGGAGATCTCTGACGTCGAGGGTGGCTTACGAGCCAGACCAGCAGCGGTAGCCGTGACGGTAAACGTTGTACTGCGCGGCGTTCGAGCGCTGACCACCGCGAGCCAGTCGGCAGCTACGGCCGCGGATGTTGACAGCGTGGTGATGGGAATCTTTGCCTCTGTCGCCAACTTCTGGCCCCACGGGGTATCGACAATCACGACACCGCGACCGGCTCGATCGTAGGTGAAAAGTTGGGCTTTCGCCGCAAAATATGCTTCAAAGGTGGCGTAGTCATCGAGATGATCGTGACTGAGGTTAGCGAATCCCACGACGTCGAAAAAGATTCCATCAACCCGATGATGGGTCAGCGCTTGAGCAGATACTTCGATGGCAACCGCCGCGACGTCTGCTTCCTTCATGCGCGCGATCAGGGCATGGAGCTCCGTGGCTTCGGGAGTCGTCAACTGGCTGACGATGGCGGTCTCACCGATGCGACGTTCGGCAGTGGAGCTCAGGCCCGCTCGAACGCCCAAGGCCTCAAGGAGGGCGGTCAGGAGGTAGACGACGCTGGTTTTACCGTTTGTTCCCGTTACTCCCAACAGCAGAGGGGTAGTCTCCGCTGTCTCATAAACCCATCCGGCCA
>Ga0114978_10004104_pt1 | contig 11833 bp, 10 predicted proteins | sample S_140212_EF_Meta_FD_87027 | JGI IMG/M metagenome (GOLD analysis project Ga0114978, IMG submission 87027) | Freshwater microbial communities from Lake Simoncouche, Canada to study carbon cycling - S_140212_EF_MetaG | ecosystem: Environmental > Aquatic > Freshwater > Lake | place: Lake...
AAAGCCGCTTGATTGCCTTGCAGACCCAATAAAGCCGGTCTCCAGTCGCGAACCGGCTGCAGGCCCGACACGTAAAGACTGCCGGGGGAGTGCTCATGAGACGTTTGCGGGTCACGCACATCGTTTTGATCCTGTTATGCCTGATGTATTTCATCACCTACCTGGACCGCGTGAATGTCAGCACTGCGGCGGAAGGGTTCGGCAAGGACTTCAATCTGAGCAAGACGCAGATCGGGCTCGTGTTCTCTGCCTTCGCGTATCCCTATCTCGTGTTCCAGATCATCGGCGGCTGGGTCAGTGACCGTTTCGGCGCACGTCGCACGCTCATCGCCTGCGGACTGATCTGGGCCAGCGCCACCGTCCTCACCGGCATGGCCGGCGGGCTGACCTCGTTGCTGATCGCCCGCCTGCTGCTGGGGTTCGGTGAAGGCGCCACCTTTCCTGCGGCGACCTCCGCGATGTCGCGGTGGATCGCCAAGGAGAAGCGGGGTTTTGCGCAAGGCATCACGCATGCCGCGGCCCGGATCGGCAATGCGGCCGCTCCCGCCTTCATCGTGTACATCATGGCCACCCGCGGCTGGCGCGAGTCCTTCTATGTCTGCGCGGGCTTGAGCTTTGCCTGGGTGGCCCTGTGGGCGATGACGTTCACGGAAAAGCCGGCCGACCATCCGCGCATTACGCCGGAAGAACTCGCGGTGCTGCCGGCACCACAGAAGACCAAGCCCAAAGTCCCCTGGGCCGCGCTCTCGAGGCGGATGGCACCGGTGACCGTCGTCTACTTCTGCTACGGCTGGACCTTGTGGCTGTTCTTGAGCTGGATCCCGCAGTACTTCCTGCACAGCTACAACCTGAACCTGAAGGACTCCGCCATCTTTGCATCGTCGGTTTTCTTTGCGGGTGTCGTAGGCGATACCCTGGGCGGCATCGTCACCGACAAGCTGCTGCACAAGACCGGCGACCTCAAGCGCGCGCGCAGCTGGATGGTGGCGGTATGCATGCTGCTGACTCTGTTGACGCTGATCCCGCTGATGTTCACGCACAGCCTGATGGTGTCGCTGTTCTGCCTGTCGGCGGGATTCTTCTTCGCCGAAATGACCATCGGGCCGATGTGGGCCATTCCGATGGATATCGCGCCCGAGTATTCGGGGACCGCGAGTGGCATGATGAATACCGGCTCGGCACTCGCGGCGATCATCAGCCCGGTCGTCGGGGGCTTCCTGATCGACCGCTATGGCAACTGGGAGCTGCCATTCCTCGGCAGCATCATCCTGATGGCGATCGGTGTCGGCCTCACCTTCCGCATGCAGCCCGGAAAGCGCTTCACGGCGACTTGATTCCTGCGTCGGGTTTGCACGGCTGCGGGGCTGGCGCGGCCGCTGCGGCCGGTGGCGGCAACAGTCGATTGCCAACGGCAGGCAGGCATGCAACGCTACCCTGAACAACAATTCTGTATCGAAGGGGGCTTCATCATGGATCGCACTACCGGTGTTGCGCGTCGCGAATTCCTCAAATTCCTGGCGGCGAGCCCGTATGTCGCTTCGCTCGGGGGAGTGGGAGCGTACCTGCAGCAGTCTGCACGGGCTCAAGGCGCCGAACCGCTCGACCTCATCAAGGCACCGGCGGACGCGCTCACCGTGTTTGACTTCGAGCAGGTGGCCAGGCGCAACGTGAGTCAGGGCCATTGGTCTTACATGGCGAGCGGCGTCGATGCCGATGCGACGCTGCACGCCAACCGTGATGGTTACTCGCACGTACAACTGCGGCCGCGTCGACTGCGCGATGCCACCAAAGTGGATACTCGCGTCACGCTGTTTGGCACGACCTACGACAGTCCCATCTTCCTGTGCCCCACGGGTGGCGAGCGCGGCTTTCATCCGGATGGCGAACTCGCGGTGGCCCGTGCGGCCAAGGCGCGGGGCACGCTGCAGTTCCTGTCGACGATGACGTCCTATGGCGTTGAAGACGTGAACAAGGAGCTCGGCCGGCCCGTGTGGTTCCAGCTGTACGCACCCGGGGCTTGGGATGCGTGCGAGAAACTCATTCGTCGCGTCGAAGCGGCCGGCTGCACGACGCTGGCACTCACCGTCGACAACACCACGGGCCGCTTCAGCGAAACCTACTTGCGCACACGGCCCAAGGATCTCACCGTCTGCGATTCCTGCCACGAAGGCGAGCCCGGAACCTCCATCGGCGAGCGCCCCATGTACAAGGGCATCAACATGGACGGCGTGGCGCGGCAGAATCCCGCGATGGACTGGGCCTACGTGGACCGGCTGCGCAAGGCGTGGAAGGGCAAGCTGATGATCAAGGGCATCGACTCAGGCGAGGATGCGGCGCTCTGCGTGGAGCACGGCGTCGACTGCGTCCTGCTGTCGAATCACGGCGGGCGCAGCACCGAGACCGCGCGTTCGACAATCGAAGCCTTGCCCGAAGTCGTGGCTGCCGTGAACGGCCGCATTCCGGTGTTCGTCGATGGCGGCGTGCGCCGGGGTACCGATGTGTTCAAGGCGCTGGCACTCGGCGCGACCGCAGTCGGCATCGGTCGTCCGTTCCTGTGGGGCCTCGGTGCATTCGGCCAGGCCGGTGTCGATCGCGTGGTCGACATCATGCAGCGCGAGCTCAAGCTGGTCATGGGGAACTGCGGCACCCGGACCGTGGCCGACATCACTCCCGCCTACGTAGCGACCCCCGACTGGAAGGTCTGAACGGCAACCCACACGCCGCACGGCCCCGTATCGCGGCGTGCGGCGCGATGTGCTGACGACGGTTACAGTCCCGCGACGATCTTGCGGATTTCGGCCGGCGTGTGTTCACCGGCAAGTGGGCCGCCGGGGATCAGGTGTACGCCCATCGCAAGGCCACCGACCAGGACGGGTTCGTAGCCGATTTCGTTGACCAGGCCCGTGACCACCTCGATCGCCTGCTTGTCATCGCCCGCAATCGGCATGCCAATACGTGGCGGCTGCTTGTTTGCCGCGCCCATCTTGGCAGCCGGGATCGCGTTGAAGCCGCGCACGATGCGGGCCCCTGGCAGTAGCTCGGCTCCCGCGAGGCCCGCTCCCTTCTCGCGCGCCCAGTTGGCGATGTCGCCGTCGCGACTGGGGATGGGATTGCAGGCATCGATCACGATCTTTCCCTTGAGGGCCGGCGCCAGCTGCTTGCCGAGGTCCGGCAGAGCCCCGTAGGGAACCGCGAACAGGATGACATCGCCGAACGCGACGGCCTCGTTCGGCAGTCCGGCACTCGCGTTCGCGCCAACCTCCTTGGCCAGCGTCTTGTCGGCGTCGAGGCTGCGCGACGAGAACATCACTTGATGGCCGGCTTGCGCCCAGAGGCGCCCAAGCGCGGTGCCGACGTTGCCTGACCCGACGATGCCGATCTTGACCTTGCCACCCGGGGCTGCGGCCCGCACGCCAAGCGGGAGGCCGAGCAGCGATAGCGTTGCGGCGGTATGGCCCGCCAGTTCCATGAAACGACGGCGGCTCAAAGGCGCATCAGGCTTCTTCACGGCGGCACTCCGGGGTGGGTGGGTCTGGCCGGATTGTCAGTCGGCACGGGCCGGGTTGCAACGCTGCGCTGCAGAGGCCGGGCCGGAGGCGTCGCAGGTCAGGAACCTACGCTGGCCTTCACGGAAGTGACGAACTGCTGCAGCGGCAGCTTGTGCGTACCGGCGCGCACTTCCGATTGCTTCAGGATCAGCGTGGCGACAGGCGCCTGTCCGCACAGGGCGCTCATGTCCTTGAGCACGGCCGGTGCGCCCGACCCCCCTTGGGTGCAGAACAGTGCTACGCGGCGGAACTGCCTGGCATGCCGGGTCAGATACGCACGCACGGGTGACGACAGGTTGCTGGCCCAGACGGGTGAGCCGATGACCAGGAGATCGTAGTCCGCCGGGTTGTGCCGGGTGGCGTCAATCTCGATGACGCGCCTGCCCAGGGCTTCTCGGGCGCTGCGCACGTAGCCCAAGAATCCCAGGCGGCTGCGGGACTCACGAATGTCCTCACGGTCCGCCTGCAGCCGGCCTGCAATCTCTTCCGCAACCTTGCGGGTCGTCCCGCTTCGCGAGAAGGAAATCACCAGCAACCGCGGCATGAGTGACTCCTTCCGGTCTGATGGATCTGGCACATGGGCGGGACCTCTGCGTGAGACGTGGCTGTCACATTGATGCTCCGCTCAAACACGCGGGCTCCCCATCAGCAACTGGACCGAGGGGCCGTAGGACGGCGCCGATAGCGGGCACCAGGCAGCCAGGCCTGCAGAGCGGAAGGCCCCGCTGGAGCAAGCGGTCGCGCGGGTCCAGGAGCCAGATACTCCCGGACCCTTGTGCCCGGACCGCGACTATTTCTTGTCGATCGGCAGGTTCAGCGGCCGATCGGCGGGCACCTGCTGGTTCACTGCGTTCAGCAGGATGGCGGTCATGACGTAGTCGCCGAGGGACATCGTCATTTCGACCATGCCCTGCCTGCCGAACAACTCCACCATCTTGTTGTAGGTCGGGGTATCCAGGCGGTGCTGCTTCAGCAGCTGGCGACCGAATTCAATCAGTACGCGATCCCTTTCCGGGAGGCCTGCCGGCGAGCGGTTGTAGCGGATGGCATCGATGGTTGCCGCGCCGATGCCGGCCGCCTTCGCTGCCGGTTCGTGGGCTGCCCATTCGTACTCCTGGTCATACTCGCGCGCGGCGAGCAGCGTGCAGATCTCGAAATAGCCGCGGCCCGCGACCGTCTTGCGCAGCAGCTGGTTCATCCGGTCGAACGGTTCCGCCACGGCCAGGCTGTACATGCTGGAGTTCGGCGGCCCCTGTCGCGGGAATTCTTCCTGCTTGCCCGTGACGGCCGTGTTGATGGCGTCGAAAATCCGCTGGCCTTCCGCGTCGAGGCTGCTGCGGGGGATCAGCGGCAGGCGCGACAGCGACTTGGGATCCACGTCCGGTGGCAACGGAACGGCGGCCTGCGTGCTCAAGGAAGCGGCGAGGAGGAGCAAGGGCAAGTAGCGCATGGGAACCTCGGGTGCGATATGCAGTGGAAAGGCAGGAGGGATGTGGCTGGAATCGGGGCCGCGCTGTCTCTATTCGCCGCGAGCGGGCGTGCCACCGTTGTAGAGCCAGTCCACGGCGTCCTTGTCCGGGCAGATGGATTCGCCGACAGCGCGCAGATGCGCGGAGATCTCTTCGGTCATTCCGTCCTCACGAGCCGCGCCGAGCTTGCCCTTCCTCATCATCCCGCCGTGATTGAGCGGCGGGACGGCTGCGGTGCTGCCGGCCTCGAACTTCTCTTCATGCGCCTTCATCCATGGAAAGCTCGTGTACTCGAGGATGGCGGGCCATCGATCGGCTGCGGGCGCTATCCCTAAGAACTTCGCGATCTTGCGGATCGAGCCTTCATGGTCTTTCTTCATGTCGGCGTAGTGCAGGAAGAGGACGTTGGGTTCGTTGCGCAGCGGCCACCATGCGGCCAGGAACCCGAAGAACATGCCTTGCATGCCATTCGGCGCAACCATTTCGTTGTAGAAGGTGGGGAAATCCGGACGCGTCATCGCGGCGCGGGGAACGCCCCAGAGTTCGTACCACGCGTCGGAATGCTCATCCAGGAAGGGTTTGAAGGAAACCAGGGCTTCTTCCGGGTTGCGCGCAATGACCAGGTACTTGATGTCTTTGCCGGACCCGGTGCGGAAGAACGGCACGCCAGGCGGCGCCGAGTGGGTCTTGAAGGCGCGCGGCCGATGGGTCGGCATCGCTGCCAGCCGGGCATGAACGTCAGCGGGTGTGTACGTCGGACTTTCCAGGAACTCGATCCACGGCACTTCTTCGTAGATGCCTCTGAAGTCCGGTGTGCCGCCCATGATCAACTGGTGCACGATATTCATCGTCCACGTGGTGCCGCTCTTGGCGGGTACGGAAATGACGATATCGCCGTCGCGCCAGATCACGTCTTGTTGAATCTCGGGATGGATCCAGGGAATGCCGGGCCGCTTGTCATCACTCACTATTGTTCTCCCCGAAAGTGGTACCGAAGTCTGCGGCTTCGGGTTCCGTTTTGTAAAGTGACGGGGGTGTTTGCCGTCAGTCGGCCAGCGTGACCACCGCGTCGCGAAACACCTTGGTATGCAGATCGACGTCAGCCTGAGTGTGGTACGGCGACAGCAGTGCCATGTTGTGGAACGGCGTGAGCAGGATGCCGCGGTTGATCGCCCACAGGTGCATGAAGGCATCCAGTTCGTGATCCACGGCCGCTGCCGCCGCGGCACCGTCCTTAGGGGGCGGGCAGAACCAGTATTCGGCACGACACCCGAGCTGCTGCACGTTCCATGGCAACCGGTAAGCATCGATGGTCGACTGCACTCCCCGGGTCCACGACGTGGCCAAAGGAATCATCCGCGCAAAGTCCGCTGCACACAGCGTGTTCGCACGCGTGGCGCGGACGGCGGCCAGCGCCAGCGCGTTGCCAGTGAGCGTACCGCCGATGCCGCTGACATCGATCGAGTCGTCGAAGAACGCAGGCTTCAGCCTTGCTGCAATCTCGGTCGTCATGCCGTAGGCGGCGGCGGGCATGCCACCTCCGATGGTCTTGCCAATCACGAGGAAGTCGGGTTGCAGGCCCCACGCTGCGGTCGCCCCGCCTGGTCCCACGCAGATCGTGTGCGTCTCATCCATCACAAGCAGCGTGCCATGCGCTTTCGTCAGGCGACGCAATCCCTCGTGGAAGCCGGCGTCGGGCAGCATGATGCCGATATTGGTCAGTGCCGGTTCGGTCAGCACGCAGGCAGTATCGCCCTTGGCGAGTGCGGCCTCGAGCGCTGGCAGATCGTTGAACGGCACGCCGCCGAGCAGATGCTGCCGCGCCTCCGCCGCCATCTCCGCCGACCGCGGATGCAGGTCCATCAAGCGCTGCTCTTCGCCGTGATGCAGATCGGCCAGATGGTCTCGGTTGAACATGTCGGCAAGCTTCGCAGGCGCCATCGGGCTGCGAGTCGAGCGCTTTCCTTGCCAACCGCGAGGCGCAGCGCAGGCACAAATACAGCGCTGAAATCGCTCAGCTCTGGCGTAGGGAAATTCAGGGAAACACTCGTTTTTTAAACGAGCTCTACGCGCCAAGTGGTGCCAAGTGCGCCGCACGTCACGAACGGGAGGGAGCGGCTGCGAGGACCCTCATTAACCGGCCTGAAGCGACGATAGCTCGCCTATTGGTTTTCCAATTAGACGGGCACGCGTCTGAGGCCAAGCCGCGTATCCCGCCCTCGATGAAGGAGCTTCGCATGTTCAAGTCACTCCGTCTGGCCCTGGCTGCCATCGGTGTCGCCGGCCAGTTGGCTGCGGTGGCCGTACTGGCCCAGGCACTCTGGAGCTTCCATTCGCTGGACCGCGCTGCAAGCCAGGCCCTCGTTGCAAAGGATGTTGTGGCGGATATCTTGCCGCCACCCATGTACCTCGTCGAATATCGGCTGGTGTTGTCGCGAGCAGTGGAGGGGTCCATGTCTCTGCCCGTCGCGACCAGGGAAGCGGACCGGCTGGAAGTTGAATACAGGGCGCGCGAGACGTACTGGCGGGCGAACCCTCCGCTCGGCCTTGAGCGGTCGTTGCTCGGTCCGCAACACGAGACGGCCCTCAAGCTGATGGAGGCAGGTCGAACGGCGATCTTCGCGCAGCTTGAAGGCGGTGACGTCGCTGGTGCACGTGCCGGTCTGCAGCAGATTGAAGCGCTCTACAGCGAACACCGCAAGCATGTGGACGATACCGTGGTGCTGAGCTCCGCTGTGGCAACGAGCGCGATGCAGGTGTTTGCAACCACACAGAGCAAGGGATTGTGGACGATGGTGACCGTCACGTTGGTGCTGCTGCTGTGTACGCTGGCGTGTTACCTGCTGGCCCGCCGCAGCATCATGCAGCCGGTCACCGAATGCGTGGAGCTTGCCCAGGCGGTGGCGGGCGGCGACCTGACGCGCACAGCCCCCACCCGGCGCAAGGACGATCTCGGGCTGCTGCAGGACAGTCTCGGCGCGATGTGCGGACAGTTGCGACAGATGGTAGGACAGGTTCGCATTGGCGTGGGAGCCATCGCCAATGCGGCCAACGAGATTGCCGCCGGCAACGATGACCTGTCGACACGGACACAGCAGCAGGCCTCGGCGCTCGAGGAGACCTCCGCAACGATGGAAGAGATGACCGCCACGATCAAGCGCAGCGCCGATCACTCGAGCGCCGCGGCACGCCTTTCTGCCGAGACGGAGCGCAGTGCAGAACAGGGCAATGCCGTCATTCGCGACACCATCGAGGCCATGAAGGACATCACCACGTCGAGCCGCAAGATCACCAACATCATCGAGGTCATCGATTCGATTGCCTTCCAGACCAATCTGCTCGCGCTGAACGCCGCTGTCGAGGCGGCGCGGGCAGGAGAGCAGGGTCGCGGCTTTGCTGTCGTTGCCGCCGAGGTGCGGACGTTGTCGCAGCGTTCGGCCACGGCAGCGAAGGAGATCAAGGAGCTGATCGAGGAATCCGTGAGCAAGGTCGATGCCGGGTCGGAGCTGGTGAATGTCTCCGGCGCCAAGCTGGCAGCGATCATGAACAGCATCCGCAGTGTCAATGAGACGATTGCCGAGATCGCGTTGTCCGGCAGCGAGCAGGCGAAGGGCATCGACCAGGTGAACATCGCCGTTGAAGAGATCGACCATGCTACACAGCAGAATGCGGCGCTGGTCGAGCAGATGGCGAGCGCCAGCAAGTTGATGAACGACCAGGCCGTAGACCTTGCGCGGCTGATGCAATACTTCCGTACCGACTAGGATGGGGTGTGGAGCGGCAAGACGATTCGCAGCAGAGGCGGTGCCCAGCCTCCCGGAGGCTCCTTGGGTGGGGTGACTGCAGGCCTGGAGCCGTTGCCGTTTGCCAGCGGCATGTGAGTCACCGGGGATCGCCGCTTCAAGGTGAAGTCCCGGCCGCCCTCAATTCCGGGTGCCACTACGGCACCGGGGCGCCGCGTCAGTCGGGACCCGATTTCGGCGTGATCAGCCGCGCGCACAGGAAGCTGACCACGCTGGCCGCGGCGATGATCAAGCGCAGCGGCCATGGTGTGCCATCCGCGAACAGCCCGAGCAGCGCAGTTCCGACGCTGCCGCTGCCGTACTGGATTACACCGACGAATGCCGAGACTGCGCCCGCGCGTTCTGGAAAGCCACGCAGCGCGCCCGAAATCGAGTTGGCCACGACCAGGCCGAGAACCTGCCCGCCGACGAGCGGGCTGATGGCCCTTCGATCATGTGCTAGCAGGGAAAGCCGAGTTGCCTGAGCGCCGTGTAAAGCGACATCGTTCCCGTGCGGCCGCAACCTGCGCCGATGATCTTTAAGGGCATGAGTGTTCTTCCTGTGGCCGACGGCAACCAGCAGCAAGCATTGTCAGCGCCCTATCGAGTTCGCTCCCGATGTGTCGGTCACCGCTTGGGTCATGTTGGTCCACGCGGATCATCCTGCGGGCGGCGCAGCATGGGCACGCTCGAGCAGATAGTGTGTTCGCAGGGAGAGCATGATCGCCTGAGGCAGGCCTCTGAAGGCGTAGATCCGATTGATCGCACCGCTTTTCGATTCACCGAAGGTTCGGCACTGATGCCAAGCCCCTCGGTTGCTGCATGCGAGGGATCGGGTTGTCCGGTGCTTCGCAGTATGCCGTTGCGCGGCGGACAGATCGGCGTAGCATGGAGTCGTCCGGATTTCAGCGCTATAACAAGGGGAAGAGCATGGCTTTCTACATGATCCAGGGTTCGTACGGCCCGGCAGCGATGGCTGCAATGGTGAAGAACCCGCAGGACCGTGCGGCCGCAGTCCGGCCTGTGGTCAAGAAGGCCGGTGGCAAGCTGCATGATTTCTGGTTTGCGTTCGGTGAATACGACTTCGTTGTGATCGTCGAGATGCCGGACAGCACAAGCGCCGCGGCTTTCTCCATGGCGATTGGCGTCACTGGGGCATTGGCCAACTACCACACGACACTCTTGATGACCCCGCAGGAAGCAACCAAGGCGATGAAGCAGGCGGCTGGCATCGGGTACAAGGCACCGAAGTAGATCTTCCGAGGAGATGGCGCCGCCGGACTTGAGTTTCGGGCTTTCAGGTCACTGCAAATGTCACAAGCGCAAGTCCGGCACGCGCTCTCTGCCTGAGAGTGCCGATGGAAAATAAAATGACGCCGATCAACCGACGGGAGTTTCTGTATGCCACGGGCGCCGGACTGGTGGCGGCAGCGGGCTTCTCAAGCCGGCTGGGTCATGCGGCCACGCGGCAGTCGAATGTCGTGCTGATCGTCATGGATGACGGCGGGTTCGGCGACATCGGCAGTTACGGGGCATCGGACATCAGTACTCCGCACATCGACAGCCTCGCCCGTGATGGCGTGAGGCTGACGGACTTCTACGCGAACGGGCCCACGTGCAGCCCGACTCGGGTTGGTCTCACGACGGGCCGTTACCAGCAACGCTTCGCCATCGAGGCGCCGCTGCAGAATGAAAGCGTTGCCGCGGAACAGGGCCTTCCTGTCACGGGCCGTTCACTGCCGGAACTCCTGAGGCGCAATGGGTACGCCACGGCACTGCTCGGCAAGTGGCACCTCGGCTACAAGTCCGAGTACAGCCCGAACGCGCATGGGTTCGACTACTTCTACGGATTCAAGAACGGCTATACCGACTACTACCAGCATACCAATGGGGATGGACGGCCCGACCTGTTCGAGAATGACAAGCCCGTGACCGAATCCGGCTACATGACGGACATGATCACGAGTCGCTCGGTCAGGTTCATTCGCGACCAGAACGCCAAGCCGTTCTTCCTCGAGGTCTCGTACAACGCACCCCATTGGCCTTACCAGCGGCCGGACAACCCGTCGGCAGCCGTCGATCACGCTCGTCACTTGCAGCCGCACGAGGCGCAGGCGGGCACCCGGGCAGACTATGCCGCCATGTTTGAACGCGCAGACCAGGGCGTGGGCCAGATTCTCGCAGCGCTGCGCGAGAAGGGACTTGAAGACAACACGATCGTCATCTACACGCACGACAACGGCGGCGAATGGCTGTCGCGCAACGCACCCCTGTTCAATCGCAAGGGCACGGTGTGGGAAGGCGGGATTCGCGTGCCGCTGCTGGTTCGCTGGCCTGGTGTGCTGGCCAAAGGCGCGGTGTCCGGCCAGGCTGGAATGACGATGGACCTGACGGCGTCCATTCTCGCGGCGTCGGGAACCCGATTGCCGGCGGGCCCTGCGCTCGATGGCATCGACATCTTCCCCATCCTCGCGGGACGGGCTCCCGAGGTCGATCGGACCCTGTTCTGGCGCGTCGTCGTCCCGAATGGGCAGCGCGCCGTTCGCAGCGGCGACTGGAAACTGGTGGTGGATGGCGGGTCCTCACTCCTGTTCAATATCCGCAACGATGTCGGCGAGCGCAATGACCTGACCAACCAGCGGATGGACATCGCGCAGCGACTCCGGCCGTTGCTGACCGCCTGGGAGGCCGAGGTGGACGCCGAAGCGAAGGCCAACGGTACCAGCGAGTTCAACCGCCGGCGCCCTTGACCCGGTTCCGGTATGGGCTGATGTGCGCCCCTATCCAAAGCCTCCCGACTGTGCAAATCTCGCAGACAAGCGGGCTCGAGATCCGCTCACAAGAGGGGGCGACGTGGCGATCGAACTCAAGGTCAACGGGGCGGTGCACGCCGTAGCGGTAGAACCCGGCACACCGCTCCTCTATGTCTTGCGCAATGACCTGCAGTTGAACGGCGCCAAGTTCGGGTGCGGTCTGGCCCAGTGCGGTGCCTGTACGGTCCTGGTTGACGGAGCCCCTACCCGCTCCTGCGTCG